>ERZ773018.197-NODE-197-length-40432-cov-6.672635_pt1 | contig 40432 bp, 48 predicted proteins | sample MGYA00580840_ERZ773018 | MGnify/ENA primary metagenome ERZ773018 (study PRJEB29015, sample SAMEA2738125) | human oral metagenome | biome: human oral; feature: human-associated habitat; material: saliva | place: China | collected 2256 ... | reverse complement strand
AACTGATTTCATACTTAACTCCTCATCAATCTATAATTCAAATGAACTTTTATCAAATTCAATTCCGCCAAGCACTTCCCAAAAATCACAAGTATCATAATTGACAGAAACAAAAATATTTTTCTCGTAAAATCTGAAATATGCGAGACTGTATTTCCTGATAACTCTATTGTCAAAAAAGTCTTTTATCTCTTTTTTCGAGAATGATACTTTGTAATCAATTCCGCCAATATTGAAGAAGAAATGATAAAATGTATCAGTTATCAATAAATATCGAAATTTAAATTGCGGTTTTGTAGTGCTGAAACTTCTTTCACAAAAATGTTTCACTACCATTGATAATAAATCAACTTCAAAATCCTTTAACTTGTTATATGATGTGATTTTTATAAAATTTAGATTATCGATCATAATTTAATGTTCCTTAATGTTATTGAAAATTTGAAAATTTAGACCCTACCCCTATCAAAATTTGGAATTTTAGGGGTAGCCCCTATTAAATAGCAGGGTTGTTTGTTGTGTATTGGATAAAATGTTTCGGATTAGCAATCGTCCACGCTTTACCTGAATAGTTGTATTTTTCTTTTAAGACGTGAGGTTTTAATTCAACTAAGTACCCTGCGTCAACTAGATCTTGAATAGCTAATTTTAGATTTTGAGCCACGCCCCCTTTTTCGTTGCTTTTGAATGATTTACGGCTCGCACATTTATTTTGCAATAATTTGTACGGGATAACATAATCTTTTTTCATTTCATCATTACCAAAATTAGTTGTTTTTGAATTGATTAAGATATAGCCCACAACATAAGTTAAATCTAATGTGCGTTTTTCAAAACTAACACTATCAACCCCTATTTCTAAGTTAGAATAACGGTTATACATCTGTTGAATACTCTCTCTAACAAATTGAATGGCATACAACGCTTGTTCTTTGTCAATTACAGGCTTATAAATATTTACCCCAATGGCAAAAAGGCTTGCAATTTTCAAACTTTTGAGGTGTCCCCTATTCCAAAGTTGACGGTAGCTTTCTTCTGGTGAATTGTTAATTTCATCATCACAAAATTTGTCAAAGGCATTGAATACATCTTCTGCCTCTGTTGTCATTTCAATATCAATCACTTGATCTGTTGCGTTTAATGTTAAACAGTTACTCGCTAAATTTAAAAAGTAATCTTTTAAGTCTTTCGGTACTTCGACTTTATTATGATGTTTATTTAATGGCGGTCTTTTTGCCGTACATTCCACAATATTAAAACGTGAAATCAACCCCTCGTCAACTAAACCGTCAGATAATGCGTCAAAGAATGTGCTAGGTGTACTTTCCGCCAACATTGTAAAAGACGGCGATTTAATTTCGCTAATGTTTTTCTGTTTGTCAGCATATACCGTAGAACGCATAATTTCCCCATTACCTGATTTACCGTATAGATCAAGGATAATTTTGCGTAGTTGCAACATATTCGGAGTAGCATTACGCCCCGTCATACGTTGCATTGTCATACCAAATTCCCCTTGTACCGTCAAACAGCATTGTGTTTCTTCTGATAAATAACGCAGTAGAGAAATACCTGATACCAACTCGCCTAGTCCAACAAATGTTTTAGCGAGCGGTTGTTGAGGTAAAATTGTGTTGATGAGTTTGTTGATACCTTTTGAAATACCCTCTTTACCGATACCAGTCGGAGCTAAAAGCACAAAATAATTGTTTAACCCCGTGCCAGAAATATTGTAGGATCTGCCACAAATTCCCGACATCAATGCTAATGCGGTCATTGTGCTAATGGCTTTGACGGGTCGTGGACTTTGTGCATAAATGAACCGTGCTAATTCTTTGATTAAGCCGTTAGGTATATTTTCAAAATCTACATCTAGGGCGTATTCAGAATAAGACATATTGGTTTTTGACAAATCTGGTAACGGTGCGTCAATAGGTGCAATTTGTGTAGGAAACATCTCGGCAAGGGTCATAAGTTGAAGATTTAAATTCCCTGCTTTGTTTTGTTCCGTATCAGCTAACGCATTTTTTACATTTTCTGCCATAGCCTCTATATCAACAGGGGGTATGTAATTGTCAAATGAGCGTTTAATCATTTTACCTACATAATCTTCACGCATTGCTTTTGCTCGTTTACCGAGTGCGGACGCTCTAAACATACGGGCAATTTGCTCTTGATTACGGCTAAAATATGATAGAATGTTGATTAGGGCGTGGTCTGCTTCTGATTGTGAACTGTAATAATCTTGCCAATGCCCGTTGTATAAATCATAAAACTTTTGACCGTTTTCCGCATTGTAGGCAATGTCAAATAATTCGTTGTCAGCATAATGTTGTTGTTCATCTGCTAATTGAATGATTTTGTCAGATTTACCTAAACTGTTAAACAATGTGTCAAGTTTATTTTGACAATTTTCAATATGGCGACTATTGTAAACGTTACCCGTCATTGTCATAAAACGTTGACTACTGTATATTTCTACACTACCTCTGCGTCTGCCTTGCGGTAACCGACCTTTCATAATAATATGCAAGCCTTTACCACTAGGGGATAATTCAGCGTAAGTGTCAATGAAATTAGTGTAGATTGTTTGTTGTTTACTAAATTCTTCTTGATCTTCTGTATGATCCAAATCAATAAATGCGTATGGATCATTTTCTGTTAACACGAACCCTATGCCGTCAAAACCGTTATTGACTGCTTGCGTAACTTCGTCAAAACTATTCCACGATTGAGGATTTGTAACACTCGCTCTATATCCTTTAATATTGTATGGCACTTTTGTTTTCTTGTTATTAACATCTTCAAACTTCCATACAATCCATTGAGGATAGTGTCGCATTTCAAACGGAATGAGTTGATAATTCATATTTCAACCTTTTAAATGTTTTGTTCTTCGATATACTTATATAATTTTACAACATTGGCAAATGAAATGTTAGTCGGTACTTCGCCATTAACAAATGCTTGTATAACAGGACGAGATACACCAGTTTGTCGGTGGATATAAGATACATTAAGAACGCCTGCTTTAGCAGATAGACGACTTTTAATCTCTAACAAATAGTCGTGTTGAAATAATAAATGTTTAAAATTTTCGGTTGACATTTTAACCCCTATTACTAAATAGAAAATAATTGCAAGCACTTTAGCAAAGGAATTTCAAAAATGCAAGGTTTTTTCAAAAAATGTTTCAGATCGAACAAATTTGTAATTTTCTTCTAAAAAATGTTTGACTTTGATTTTTGAAAAGCGTAGTATAGCCCCTATCGAACCAACCACTTATAGAGGAAACATTATGAAAGAGGAAACAGTATGGAACGTAAAATAGAATTGACAGATTTAGTCAAACGAATTGAACAATGGGCTGTTAATTTAGGATTAAATGAAAACTCTAATCCGTTACAGCAAACATTAAAGTATTATGAAGAAGTTGGGGAATTGGCAAAAGCTATTCAACAACATAATGTAATTGAAGTTATGGACGGTATTGGCGACAGCGTTGTTGTTGGTGCTGTTCTCGGAAGTCAAATGCGTAAGTTTTCAACAAGTAGTGAATATGATGAAATGCCGTTAGTCGGTATCGGTCAAGAATATTCGCCAGTTCAACCAATATTTCCTGTTGAATTCTTGTCAAGAAAATTTTATGAATACGTACAAAATTTACAACGTTATGTAAATTATTGCGTTGACGCTTACGCACAAGAACAGCACGGGCATTATTTGTTCCATTTCTACGGTGCATTTTTAAAATCTGCTCAACAATTATCTGAATGTATGGGTCTTGATTTTAATAAGTGTGTTAAAATGGCATACACAACTATTCATTTCCGTAGTGGCGAAATTATTGACGGTGTGTTTGTTAAACGTAAACCAGACGCAACAATTAAAATTTCTACAAAAAAATTAGAATTACCTGTTGACAAGCTAATTAAAGAAATTGTAGAATATGCTCAACAAAACAAAATTAAATTCTTTAAAGTTGAATTTGATTTAGAAATTGACAATTACACTCACTAAAGAGGTAAATTATGAGCGAACAACAATTTGGGTTTGGCACAGTACCCCCTCAACAGCCTACAATGGGGAAAGAGAAAATTGAGCCAAAGGCGAGTTTCGACAGTACAACAGCAACAGGTGTAGTATTGGATAATTTCCGCCACGCTAAACAAAATTATGATGTAGCGAAAAAAGCCCTTGATGAAGCCAAAGGTAATGTTATGGCACATATTGGCGAACAAATTAGTGTAGGTACGAACCGCTTTGCGACAAATCATTTCACGTTAAAAACATTAGTTAGCAAGAAATATGATGTTGACGCAAGCGATATGCAAGGTCTTAATCAAGCATTGACAACCATTGCGAATTTATGTGGTGGTAATGTAGCAAGCTCTCTTATTAAGTGGAAGCCGTCTTTAGATAGCAAAGTTTATGAAAATCTACCAGATGAGGCTAAAGCTCAATTAGATAGATTTATTACATTATCTTACGGCTCGCCAACTTTATCTATTGAGGTATAAATGAGAAGTCTATATCACAAACATAAATGCGGTTCGTTAGTACCGTTAATACTGTTAATTTGTATTGATGTTTTAGCGTTTGAACATATTACAGATGATTTTGTAGTATTTACAGCTTCAACAACAACCGAACTTCTGGTGTTTACGTTTAGTTTGACAATGACTTGGTATTATGTGTATAAACAACACTATAACGTTAGAGCTTATTTGAAGTGGTTTAAAAATCTATTTAAAGGTGCAAAATGAATTTAAGTAATTTGAAATTACCCCGTGATTTAATTCAAAAGAACGGTGTTAAAATGCTAATTTATGGTGGTGCAGGAACAGGTAAAACTCGTTCAGTGATTACCGCCCCACGCCCTATTTTATTAGCCGTTGAGCAAGGTTTATTATCATTGCAAAATGAAAATGTACCCGTGTTTGATATTCACTACAATCTTACGCCAAATATGAACCCTGCGGAACGTTTAAACAAGAAACTGGCAAATATTGTTGAGTTTTTTGATTGGTTAGAACGGTCAGCAGAGGCAAAACAATTTGATACAGTTTATATTGACAGTATCAGCGAAATTTCAACATTGGTGCTAGAGAGCGAATTACCAAAAGCTAAAGACCCGCGACAAGCGTATGGGGAATTGGCTGATAAAGTGCTGAAATGGGTGCGTTTATTACATCAGTTGCCAAATAAACACGTAGCAATGCTTTGTAAGCAAGAAATGGTCAATAGTAACAATATCAATTACTATCAACCGAGCTTTGAGGGTCAAAAACTTTACAAAGAAATCACACATTTATTTGACGAAGTGTTTAGATTTCAGCCTAAACGTTTTAGAACGCCTCAAGGTATGCAAGAATTTATGGTCTGCTCAACAAAAAATATGCAAGACTATTTAGCTCGTGATAAGAGCGGAAAATTAGCAGAAGATGAACAACAAGATATTTCTGCTATTATTAACAAAATTATGGCTTGACAAATAGTTTGACAAGTTATATTATTCAAATCAACAAACTCAATCAACAAAAAAAGGAAAATCCTATGCTAAATTTAGATTTAACGCAGTATAACCCTGTTCAATCTGATAGCCAATATGCCAACGTCCCACTACCATCAGCACATTTAGTTGTGATTGAAGAAAGTGAGATGAAAGAAAGTGTTAAAGACGGCTTTACTCGTGGCACAAACTTATTACTTGAAATGACAATCTTAGCGTCAAGTACAGGTAACGATTTTGTGGGCGAAAAATTACCACTTTATATCCCTATGAACGGTTTTGAAGATACCGCCATTAAAGCAGGTATGAAACGCTTATCAACATTATCTTACACATTAGGCGTTGGCGGTTTATTACAAAATAAAGAAGATTTACACGGTATTCACTTTATTGTAGTACTGGAAAAAGACGGTAAAAGCAATTTCCCTCGTTTTAAACGTATCTTAAATGCAAACGGTCAAGAAATTGCGGACGCAAGCGGTAATTTCCGTCCTTGTGAATTAAAAGATGTAGCATTAGCGACTGAATTAGAGAAATTATTAGCAATCTTACAAAGTGGCGGTCAAGCACAACAACCGCAACAATCGCCTATCACAACAGGTACAATACAGGCTTCTGGAATTAGTACACATTCAGTAAATGCAAATTCGTTTGCGACAGGTGCAACAGGTGCAACAGCTCAAGCGTCCGCCCCTAATTTTGGCGGTCAAGCACAAAGTGTACCTGCGACAAATTTTGTGCCACAAACTAATTTCGGTCAGCAACAGCCTACACAAACAGCTCAAGCCCCGTCAGCACAACAACCGAATTTTGGTGGTGTGCCAAATGCACCTGCTTGGGGTCAAACCGTCAATCCGAATAACGGTCAACAGGCTTAATTTAATTTTGGGGTGGGGAAACCTACCCCTATTTCTCAAGAATTTTGATTTATATCAAAGTTTTTAAGAAATAGGAAACTGGAGTTTATATGCTACCGCAAAATCATTTAGATAAAATCGCAGATCAGTTGATGATAGACATTGACAATTATTGCGATAAAAAATGGAAAGACGAAAATCGAAAACATTTAGGGTTTTCAATGATTGGGGACGAGTGCCAACGTAAATTATGGTATGGTTTTCGTTGGTGCAAAATGCCTAAGCCAGAACCTCGAATTAAACGTTTGTTTGATAGAGGGCATAAAGAAGAAGATCGGTTTATTGATTATTTAAGAGGTATCGGGTGTACCGTTAATCCTTTTGATCCGAGTTATCGTTTGTTCATTAAAAATCGTTGTGAATTTGTTGTAACTAAAGTTGACGCTATCGCATTAGAAAAATTGAATTCAGAGGGTTATATTGATGTATCGGACGATTTGTATTATGTGAGTGAGGCTAACGAACAAGGTATTACATATCCTGTTCAATGGAAAGTATCTGCGTCTAACGGGCATAGTGGCGGTTCTCTTGACGGTAGAGGTTATTTACCAGAAAACTACGGATTGACAGAAGAAGTATTATTTGAGTTTAAAACACACGGGGATAAATCATTCAAAGAGTTAAAAGCTAAAGGAATGAAATTATCTAAACCAGTACACTATGCTCAATGTTGTGCGTATGGGTATATGATGAAGTTGAATTATGTGTGTTATGTAGCGGTTAATAAAAATGATGACGCTTTACATTTAGAGATTGTACCCCTTAATCATAAAACAGGGGAAACTCTAGTAATGAAAGCAGATCGGATTATTATGTCTCAAGAACCGCTCCCACGCCTACACGAAAATCCAACTTTCTGGCTATGCAAAATGTGTAATTATTTCCCGATTTGCCACGCTAAAGGCGAGATTGACCGAAATTGTAGAAGCTGTAAACACGCTGAACCTGCTAAGGATAAATTGTGGGTATGTAATAAACATCAGCAAATTTTAACAGACGATATTATTGATAAAGAATACGGCTGTTGGGAAAGTATTTGTTAAGTAATGGGATTTAATTTATGAAAACGCCTTATGAAGAAGCACTAACAGCTTTAATTATTTTAATAATTGTTGGTACAATTATTGTATGTAGCGTAGTATTTGGTTTTATATGGTGGTTATGCCATTAAGGAATTGATATGAGTAAAATTTTATACTATGCGATACTAGCAACAATATTTTCAATCTGTATTGTTGCTATTACTTTTAAACTTATGTTTTATTATAAACTTTATCAATTTATAGGTGGTTGATAAATGTTAAACGTAAATAAATACAGAACTATAAACGGCAAAATTTGGCTACCTTGCCATATAACTAAAAATATGCGTAATTATGTGCGTTTATTTGGATTACAATCCAGTTATATTGGAGAAACAGGTTTATTTAACATTTATATTAACCCTGATCTTGTTGTTACTTATTATACTACAAAAGATTTTGCAAATGTTTACCATAAAAGACGTGCAACCTTTAAACTTAAAGGGTGGTTAAATGTGTTGAGATATTTATCAACAATGAGAGGTAAATAATGTTTGAATTGCGTTGGTATCAAGAAGAGGGAATTGAAGCATTGATGAATTATAACTATGCTCACAACCCCCTATTAGCCTTTCCAACAGGAACAGGAAAAAGTGTAATCATTGCTGAATTTATCAAACGTGCTTTAATGGCATATCCTACAACAAGGGTTATGATGTTGACACACGTCAAAGAATTAGTGCAACAAAATGCTGAAAAATTAAAAGGGGTATGGCAACAAGCCCCTTTAGGGATTTATTCAGCAGGTTTGAAAGAGCGAGATGTTGGACGACCAATTACATTTGGTTCTATGCAATCTGTATATAAATACATAGAACGTCAACAAGAGCAGGGATTACCCCATTTTGGTAAAATTGACCTTTTAATTGTTGACGAGGCTCACTTAATTTCTGAAAAAGAAGAAACAACATATCGTAAGATAATTTCTGCTTTTTATGAAGAAAACCCCTATATTAAAGTTATTGGTTTAACGGCAACCCCTTATCGTATGAAATCGGGTCAATTGACAGAAAACGGTATTTTTGGGGAAGTAATTTATGATTTGACACAACCTGATATGTTTGTCAGATTGATTAAAGAGGGATATTTAGCCCCTCTCATTCCTCGTAGAACAACCGTTGAAATTGATACTTCTAATCTTTCTATGGTTGGAGACGACTATAACAAGAAACAATTAGAGCAGGTATCAGATACAGACGAAATTACATTTAACGCAGTTCGTGAAATCGTTGAATGTGGGCTATCACAAAATCGCACCAGTTGGATTATCTTTTGTACATCAGTTGAACATTGCGAACACGTCAACGCTATGCTATTGAGTTTAGGAATTGCTTCAGCAGTGTGCCATTCAAAATTATCTAACAGGGAAAATGATGATGTTATCAATGCGTTTAAACAAGGAAAATTGACTTGTTTAGTGAACAATAATAAGTTGACAACAGGGTTTGACAATCCTAAAATAGACTTAATTGGTATGTTGCGTCCAACGCAATCAGTCGGTCTTTGGGTTCAAATGTTAGGTCGTGGTACTAGACCCTATCCAACAAAAGAGAATTGTTTAGTGCTTGACTTCGCAGGAAACACTAAGCGATTAGGTTGTATCAACGATCCGAATATCCCTAGCCGTAAAGTCAGAAAGGGTGTTGGTGGTGGAGAAGCCCCTGTCAAAGTATGCAAAGAATGTAATTGCTACAATCACGCTAAAGCCCGTTATTGTGAAGTATGCGGTACAGAATTTACGTTTGAGAGCAATCTATTTCAGACAGCAAGTACACTTGAGCTGATTAAAGATACAAGCCCTCAATATGAACTAATCCCAGTAGATCAAGTGATTTACAATGAACATAAATCGGCAAATGGTGGCATACCTACGCTTGAGGTAACGTATCTTTGTGGTTTGTCTCGTTACAAGGAATATGTGTGTTTTGAGCATACTGGTTACGCCCGTAAAAGAGCTGAAATGTGGTGGGGTCAGCGTTCAGCAGATCCTTGTCCAGATCGAGTATATGAAGTATTGGGTCGTGCTGATGGATTGAAAAAACCGTCAATGATTACGGTACACATTAACAAAAAATATCCTGAAATTAAATCTGTTACTTTCTAAGGAATAAATATGGAAAATGTTATTGAAGTAGAACAAATGGTCGATTTGACTGTTACGCTTACAAAAGATTGGGAAACTGATGAGAAACGTATTATGCTAACAGTTGACAAGTACGGGGAAGTTTTAGAAATTCCAATGAGTAAAGAAATCAGTTGTAAATTACGCAATCTTTTAACTGAATTTGAAACACGAATTTAAGGGTAAATAAATGAGCAAACTAATTCTTGACAAATTGAAAGTTTTGAGACCTTTAGTAAAAAGTAAAGGTTTGATTTATGAGAAATACGGTGTTGTTAAAGATGGCGTACTGTATTTTGGAAATGGTTTTATTCAAGCTGAAATCCCTATTGAAATTCCATTTGATTGTTGCATTGATTTGTATCAACTTGAAACAGTTTTACGTAATGTTAAAGGCGAAAGTGTAATTATCAGTAAAGATGGTAAAGTTTTTGTTCATTTTGACGAAACAGATTACAATATTGAAACGTTACCTATCGACAGTTTAAATTTAACAATCAACTTCTTTAACGCACCGACAAATGTCAAATGCGAAGAAAGCCCGTGTCTTTTCAAATGGATTACAACAATCGCAGAGAATTATGTTCAACATATTGCAAACGCAGGAAATGTTGATTTCTTATCTGAAACGTTAATTATCCATAATGGTACGGCTATTTGTACAGACAGATTTAATATTATTCAAGCACAATTAGACTTTGGTATGCCTACAATTGCGTTGCCGTTATCCGCAATTCTTTATTTCAATAAAATAAAGAAAGAGGATATTGTAGGAATGGATTTAGTCAATGAGTTTTTACTGATTGAATTTGCGAACGGTTTGAAATTCTATATGCCTAATTTAGCTTTAGGGCGTAATGAACTTATAACCGCAACTTACAATCGTTTAGTTACCACTTTGGATAAAGTATGGGAAGCCCCCAATATTGAAATTCCAGTGTTAGTTAAAGAGCAAATCAATTTAATTAACAAAATTAGTTTACAAAATGCGGTATTTTTTAATAACACATTTTGTCAAGCTGAAAATTCGGAAATTCATTATCCTAGTTTTACGAACGAACCATTTATTTTTAAATGTTTATACCGCCATTTAAAAGTTGCGTTGTTTTGGGGTAAATATTTCAAAACGAATGAAAAAGGTATGTCTTTTTTATCTGAAAGCGGTTTAATTCGTGGTTATATAGGAAAAATATTAAATGATTAACACATTAAATCAATACTTAGCTATGCAAGGTTGTAAAGACCTTGTTCAATATGGGGAAGAAGTTGAGTTTGATATTGAAACATATCCTAATTACTTCTTAATCCAATTCTTATTTAAAGGTAAATATGTTGTTGCTTTTGAAAAACGTAATAATCAGCCTTTTAATCAATTGACAGAATTAGCTTTTATTTGTCAGAATTTCGTATTAGTTGGTTTTAATTCCAATAGCTATGATATTCCTATGCTACGGCATTTTTTATCCGCAAATGCTACAAATGATAGTCTCTACAAATTGTCAAAAGATTTGATTGAAAATGAAATGCGTTGGTGGAATATTAAAGATAGATATTCCCATAACGATAAACTCAACATCAATACTTACGATTTGATTGAGATTGCACCAGACCCAAATAAAATCAGCTTGAAAATGTATTCAGCGAGACGATTAGGGGAAAGATTGCAAGATTTACCGTATGAGCCACATCAAAAATTGACAGATGAAGAAATAACGGTTGTTTACAATTACTGTATCAAAGATATTACAAATACACATTCTTTAAAATGTGATTTACATACAGAAATTGATATGCGTAAATTTATGAGCCAACAATTCAGTATGGATTTACGCTCACTATCAGACGCTCAAATTGGCGAACGTGTTACTATCCAACTGGTAGAAAAACGCTTAGGGAGACGGTTACCGCAACCAATGAATTATCGTGGGAAAATCTTACGGTATTTTTCCCCAAATTATATTAAGTTTTCCACAGACTTATTAACAAATGTATTGGAAACTGTGAATAACGCTGAATATCTTGTGGATAAGTCGGGTAGCCCGTCAATCCCTGACAGCGTAGCACAGCTCAAAATCCGAATTGGCACGACTGATTACAAGTTGGGGATCGGTGGCTTACATTCGCAGGAGAAAGCCCAAACTATTATTTGTGATGAAGATTATAGATTACGAGATGTTGACGTAGATAGCTTTTACCCACGAATAATTATTAACAATCGCTATGCCCCTAAATCAATCGGAGAAGCGTTTTTAGAGGTATATGAGCTTGAGCTAGTAAATCCTCGTCTTGAACATAAAAGACGCTCTAGCGACCCAAATTTGACCCCTGCTGAACGTGCTGAACAGAAACAGTTGGCGAACAGTAAAAAAATCGTCATTAACGGGTTGTATGGTAAGCTCGGTAGCCCATATTCTAAAGTCTATGCCCCTGAATTGATGATTTCTGTTTGTTTAACAGGTCAACTATCATTGTTAATGCTTATTGAACGATTGGAATTAGCAGGAATTAAAGTTGTATCAGCTAATACAGACGGCATTGTAATGTATTATCATAAAGACCAATTAGATACCGTCAATAGTATTGTTCGTCAATGGGAAAAAGATTGTAACTTTACAACAGAAGATACATTCTATCACGCTCTTTATTCAGCAAACGTCAATAACTATATTGCTGTTAAATCTGATGAAAATTGTCAAATTATCAAAGGTGCTAAACGTAAAGGCTCTTTCGCAGACCACTGGTTTACGGATAAAAGCAACTTTAAATTGAAAACTACCCCTGACTTTTTAATTTGTCGTAATGCCGTTGTTGATTATTTGACAAAAAATGTGCCTATTGAAGAAACGATTAAAAATTGTACAGATGTTAGACAGTTTTTGTCCGTTAGAGCTGTTAGAGGTGGTGGCGTATTTAGAGGTCAAAAATTCGGTCGTATTGCACGGTTTTATATTTCAACAGAAAGTCAAGACTACCTACAATATGCTAAAAATGGGAATAAAGTGCCTAAGTCTGATAACGCTGAATTATTGCTAGATTTACCGTCAACACTTCCAACTGATATAAATTACAATTATTATGTTGACTATGCAGATCGTATGCTGTATGATATTGGCTACAAAGTTAAAAATCGAGTTGAGTGCTTGTTTTGATTTTGTAGGTTGTTTAAGATTTCATTAAAATTCCTTAGGTTAGTAAAAACCCCTATTCATTTTGAACAGGGGTTCTTTTTTATCTTGTCTCTATCCATTTCTCGTCAGTAATCCATATAATAGCAGGTGTTCGTAAATTATTAGCACCAACATCTGGGATAGCGTCATTCCCTCGTATTTTAGGGTTTTCGTGAAATGGCGTAATTCTCATAAAATTACTATCTTTTTGACCGCCAATATACAAGTTTGCCACAGCTCGCCCTGTATCGTCATCATAAAATGAATAACTAAGAGAAGATACAGCTCGAAATCCAACAGGGATATAACCTTGTCCTACAATATCAATACGCCCTGTTTGTCTTGGGATATAACCTTTTTCTTTTTTACCTAGATAACCAAACAACCCCCAAGATAAACCGCCCATAAAACAGAACACAATATTATTGACACGCTGTAGTTTAATATGTGCCCCTGCTTTTAAATTTTGAGTTTTTAGAGTGATTAAACCAGTATCTCCTACTGTAACAACCCATTTATCATCACGTTTTTGCCATTGCCAAGCACCAACGCCTGCACCGTCCATACTTTCATAAACAGATCCGTTAGGTTCAGTGCCTTTGATTTTCCCATTGGTTGTATCAGGTTTATCTGGGCGACCTACTCCGACTATTGTCGTACTTAATAAGCGTATATCTTCCCCAATAGCTTTTATTGTTTCAACAAGATTTCCGCTAACCTTATCCACCATAATTACTGTGCAACCCCATTTTTAGCATTGGTATATACTGTCAATAGATCTAGTGTAGCATTTGTTTCTAAAGTTGTTATACGTTCTTTAACACTGTTTAATGTTTCAACTAAAGATTTTGCAACTTCATTGTCAGATACAATGCTGTTAATTTTCTGTGCAATTTCAAATAAAGTGTCAAGGTTTTCAGCTAATTCGCCACCTTTTAATTTGTTTTCAAATTGCGTCAATTGTGTTTGTAATTGTTCAGCAGTAACTACATTAGTTGGCACGTTGCCTAAACGTTGCAATAATTCTCGTAATTCTTTATAGTCAGCACCTACTTGTTTTGCAAATGCAACTAAATTATCTTTAGCGTTAACGTCCATTTTTACCCCTTATGTTTTAGCTAAATTGTAAATCAATAATAAATTTGGTAAAATTAAATCATCACAAGTTTGTTGTTTCTTGCTCAATTTAACTTTAATTCTAGGTTGTTTTGTTTTCAACCTAACTTTAAATTTTTCACACTTCATTTCGTTTAGGAATTTCTTTTGTGATAGAATGTTGCAATGTAAAAGTGCCTGTTACAATAGCTGTTATTTTACCGTCAATTAGTGTGAATATATCATAATCTGCAATTTCCCATTTAGCATTAGCGGTATGTGCATTTCTGATACTAACAACAATCACATTATCATTGACGGCAATTTCCCCTGTTCGTGTAGATAGTTTGATTGTCTCGCCTTTAGACGGCTTAATCCACATTTCAAAAGGTGCATTGTTCAACCCATTGTAGGCTGTTTCTTCTTCATCATCATTGACAATTTCAAAGATATAATCTTTGTCCGTACCTTGATAATGGCTTAGATCGATTTGTGTTACTTCGTCCATATATCTTTACAAAACAAGAACGGTTATTGTAAAGAATAATACACACAAGATTAAAACTAACCCTTGAATTACCCACAATAACCGTTCCATATTTTACCTCGACTTAAATCACAATTTCGTTTGCTTCTTTCAAATATTTGTAAATGCGGTCAAGCATAATTTCTTGAGGGGTTTTCCCTAAATCGTCCTGCGTCATTGGTGCATTTACAAGCTCTACCGCTTTATTAGGGGGAATATATTTGTAGGTTTCACAAATTGCAACGAAATTCACAATTTGTCCGTCTTGATCTTCCCCTGTACCCACAACGTATTTTGCACTAATAGAGTTATCCTCTTGTTGTGTAAAATGTGTGATTGTTGTGTAAATTGGATTTTGTATTTTATTAAATTGCATTTTCTTTTCCTTTTAAGTATTGATAAAGAGAATTTGGGCTATATTTATGCGGTTGTTTCAATTTGAGGGCTTCAGCACACCATTCAGAGCAGAAATAACGGTTTTTAACATTGCCAAAACGAGTAACTACCCCAATTGCACCGCATAAATCATATTTACACCCAACCGTTTCACGATAGAAGTTTAAAACAGATGTATATTTTACATCAAGTTCAATTAAATCCCAACGGTCTGGCGGTAATTCCATTATTTTTTTACGAACTCCACCGTCTCTGTTAGAGGAAGTGAAACAAGCGTATTCTCCCTCTTTGTTTGTTTTAAGCACTAATTCGCAATGGCTATATTTGCCGTGTGTAAAGAATTTCGTAATATCGTCAAACAAACGAAATAACCAATCTTTTAGACTTTTTCGTTCCCGTTTGTGTTTATAAAAAGCTACATAAATCATAAACAAATCTTCTATTTAAAATAAATCACTTAAATCAACAATTAAACAATCCGACCCACCAAAACTAAACTCTTGTGTGTGTTTATTATACAGTTGAAATTTAGAATGTACTATTTCTTGTGCGGGCGGGTCATAATTTCTAAATCTACAATAAAATTGATTATCTTTAACTGTAAATAACCATTGATCGTCTGGGGGATAGTAATCAGCTATGTCGCCATAAATCAAACTAGGTAAACAAACGCCTATTTTTTTTACATAGTTAAATTTGTAATTAAATGATGGTGGTTTTAAACCTAATAAACCGCCAATATAGAAATGATCGATAATTTTAATATATCTATTTCGTGTTGAAAAACTATAAGCACCATCACTTATTTCAGCACCGTATAATTTGTTATCGTATAAAACATTCAAATCATATACTTTTTCAATCCTGTTTACGGTAAGAAAATCGTCGCTTGTTTTTGCCCCGTGCTTTTTAATATATAAATAGTTGCGAAAAATATCATTTGCATAGGGCATACCTGCTTTAACAAGCTGAACTTTTCCGTTTTTAACATAATAACGAGAATAATCACGAGCTTGATATGCTTTAGACATATCAATTGTATCATACACAAACTGGTATTGATTTGTATGTGAATATTCCATCATTGGTAAAGCAAATGGTGCATTAGTCTCTTTTTTTAAATAGCAAATTGCCATATTAGCAAAACTAGAGCGATCTGGATAAAGTTTATTATTTATTTTAAAACCAAAATTATTTGTCATTTATCTAAACCCTACTAATATAAAACACCCGCATTTTATATTGTGATCTTGTATCCATCTTCGTATTTGTTGGAAATATATTGTCAAATTTTTTGGCACATAATAAACATTGAATATAATATCATTTCCGTCCCAATTTTTTAATTTTTGCTGAATATCAACTAAATCAATAATTGGGATATAGTACAAATCTTTACCTTGATCAAAAGGCATAGGAATAAAATGAAATTCCCAACCATTATTTTTAAACTCGCTAATTATAGATTTTGGGAGTGTGAATACGGTTTTCCTTTTCTCTTTAGGTAAATTTCCAAAATCAATGTTATAATCTATATCTCGTACAAAAGGCGTTCCACTATGATCTGTGGCTCTTAGCATATATTGATTATTTGCTTGCGTAAATTCCTTTTCGGAACTTTTCTCATAAGCTCTAAACCCGTAATTAGGCATAAGATTTACTCCAACCTTGATTTAGATCAATGTTTTCTGGCTCAATTGATTTCTCTATTTGAGCTTTTAGGATTTCAGCATTGCGGTAATCGTGATCGATTTTATTTTTAATTGCATTAACTAAGGCTTTGAAGTTGTCAAGAGTTAATGTAATCCAATCATTTTCGATTGTTTTCCATTTTCTTTCTTCAAAAGAACCTAGAACAATAGTAACCCCCATACCGTCATATTCTTGTCGAGCTACTTGATCTGTATGGAAATGGCGAATTTGACCGTCAGTAAGTGTAACTTCAACACCTGTTCTTGTTGCTTCTAAACGTTTTTGTTTGATGTTTTCCCACAATTCAGCACGTTTCTTAGCTAAGTTTGCATTGACTAATTCTTCGTCAATCTCCCATTCGTGCTTTTCTTCATTCCACTTATGGTTTTCACTCGGTTTTGCTCCACTTGCTCCAACAGTGTATTTGTCAATACGCCAGAAATACCCTTTTGCATAAAGCGTTTGTTCAATCTTTTCACGCTCTTGCTCTGTGATTAAGCACGTTTCGTCCGTAATTTCTTCTTTACGGTTGATTACAGAAATTAGTTTTTGATTGAATAAGAATACTTGCATTTGTTTCCCCTTGATTACTCAACTTTGTCAGTGGTTGGATTTACCCATACTTGCGAAATATGATCTAAATCATAATCGCACTTAACTTGTTTATGATAGAAAGGCGACCCCTCAACCGTTGTTAATGCTCTTAGTGCAAATAGGCTAGGGTCAACACTAAATCGTGGGCTATCATTTACCGTCAAAAAGCTCACTAAACTTTCGCCACGATCTAAAAATGATTGTTTATCTCGCCAACTGGCTAATTCAATCATTGTGTTTTTATTTATATAATCAATCGTTAAACGAGCGATCATATGATACCCACAATCAATCTTTTCAGTAAACGACTTATTTATTTTAACTACTTCATCAATGTAATACATTATAATCTACCAACTCTCACAACTTCATTTACACCGTCCCATACAGTCAATGCTCGTGTTTTACTTGATAATTCGATACCACCCGAACTATCACGAGAAATCAATCGGAAGCCACCTTGAGCATTAACTTCAAACAATGTGCCATAATCACCGTTCATTGATCCAATCTTGATTGCTCCACCTGTAATAGAGCCTAGATTAGCACTTAACGAGGACAATGTCGATACTGTAATATGCCCTGCTTCAATTGCACCTGATTTAATTTTATTACCAGTAATGGTATTTCCTGCAATATGATCTCCATTGATTGCACCACTTACAATATGATTAGCCGTGATTTGATTTGCACCAATTTTATCAGCCGTAATCGTGCCTGTAACAAGAGACCCACCGTGAATTGAAGTAACACCTGCATTTTGCCATTCATTAGGTTGTGTAGCATATTCTGTACATTCTTGTAACATCGGACGGGCAAGATAAAAATCCGCATAAGTTTGATTTTTTGCATATCGGTTAAGACGAAATACTAATGAAATTTTACCTGTGTCAGGGGCTTTAAATTTAACCCAAATTCTTCTTGCACCTTGCTGTAATCCTTTAGTAAATTCGCCAGAATAAGCAGGGATAAAATTAGCAGGTTTATTATGAATATCATCTTGACCTGCAATAGGCGTTTCTGCGACAAGCCCGAGATATTGATTTTCATCAGCATTATATTTTTCAACAAGTATTTGCCCTGCACAATGAAATCCACCAACATACGCACTTACAATATACCATCTATTAGCGACTACATTGACAAATTGGCGACAAATATCAACCCAAGAACCACGTTCTGCGAGCGTATTAAATTGTGCTTGTGTTCCACTAATTGAAAGTAATCGCCATTCTTCTGTTTGCTCGCCTTTAGGGTGAAAATCATTTTTATCATAACCTCGTCCAAATGCACTTGTTGTTGGGCAATTATTCCAATCTCCGCCTCGATTATTAAAATAACTCCAACCGTAAGCATTGTTAGCAAAAATCGGGTTATATAATAAATTCCCACCCAAACCAACTGCTAACTTATCCGTTGAAATTTGACCTGCTTGTAAATGGCTAGCACTAATCGCACCTGCTTGAATTTTGCCAGAAGTAATAGAATTAGCGTGTAAGTGGTCTGTCAATATAGCCCCTGCTTGAATAGCATTTGCACCCACACTATTAACTGCTAATTTCTCGGCTTCAATAGATCCTGCTTTAATGTTTCGTGCCGTAACAGCGTCAGTCGCAATATTCCCTGCTACAACTGAATTACTTGCTAATTTACCTGCAATAATAGACCCTGCTTTAATATGGTTACTTTCAATAGCGTCTCCCGCAATTTTCTGGGCGGTAATAGCGTTAGTGTCAATCTTAGTAGTAGTGATAGCATTACTTGCGATTTTGTCAGCAATAATCGCATTTGCCATAATTTTATCCGAAGTGATTGCACCACTTAGGATTTTTTCGGCTGTTACAGCATTTGCATTAAGCTGATTAGCCGTAACAGCATTAGCTTTAATGTGTTGTGTCTCGACTGCGTCAGACGCTATTTTTTGAGCAGTGATAGCATTTGCATTGATTTTCTCGGAAGTAATTGCATTTGACGCAATTTCTCTTGCTGTGAGTGTGCCTGCTCTAATCTTCTCGGCTGTAATTTGATTTGACGCAATATGATTAGTTCCAATCGCATTGGCTTTGATATTACGTGTCTCAATCGCATTAGACGCAATTTTTTCCGCATTGATAGCGTTAGCCAAAATTTTGTCTGTTGTGATAGCGTTTGAAGCAATATGGTTTGTACCAATTTCATTCGCTTTAATCTTTTCAGCCGTAATAGCATTACTCGCTATGGCTTGAGCGTCAATAGCACCTGCTTTAATCTTTTCAGATGTGATTGCGTTTGACGCTAAATGATTAGTCCCGATTGCATTTACGGCAATTTGCTCGGCACTGATTGTACCTGTTAATTTCGTTGTCGGTACATTAGGTACTTTGGATATATCAATAGTCCCACTAATTTTAGAAGCACTAACTGCAACCAATTGCGTATCACTAATTTTTCCACTTAATTTTGTTGTAGGAATTGACGGTACTTTCGATATATCAATTACGCCTGCGATTTTTGACGCACTAACCGATTGAATTTGATCCTCTGAAATTTGACCGCCTAATTTTGTGGTAGGAATGGTTGGCACTTTCGCAATATCTAACACACCACTAATTTTATTTGCGGATACTGCTTCTAATTGAGCGTCTGAAATAATACCTGTTAATTTACTTGTAGGAATAGCAGGCACTTTGGAAATATCAAGCGTGCCGTTAATTTTTGTTGCGGAAATACTTTGTACTTGTGCGTCAGTCAATAACCCTGTCAACTTATTTGTCGGAATTGACGGAATTTGAGAAATCTTAATATTGCCAATTAGTTTTGTAGCACTAATTTGACTAATCTGTTCGTCAGTTAATTTTCCTGCTAAATTAGTTGTTGGAATTGGTGCAAGTTGGTTAGGTTGAATAATGCCTTTAATTTTACTCGCCCATAATTCTGTTTCTACTGGAACATATTTTGTACCATTCCAAGTATAGGATTTATTACTAGTTTCGTCATAAACCTGTTTTTGACCTTGATATGTATTAACATCTAAATTGCTAACATATAAAGTCATACCTAATTTACGAGCAGGTAAAGCAGTATCTATAATTTCAGATATAATGTTTTTGCTCAATTCTTTGTTTAATAACTCTAATTCAGCTTGAACATTAACACCGCTTTCGCCTTTACGACCTTGAGTTTGATCGAATTTGCCTACATTGACACCCCGTTTATGGCGTAACCAATAATAACGAACTTGTCTGCTTCCAATTTCGTGAGCATAGTAACCGCCTACAATTCTTTCAACTAAAGAAGCTGTGTTAATATCATCAACCGTGCTACACCAAATTTCTGTTTGTGTAGTATCATCAACTAAAGCCCAAGTTAAAATAACGCTAGATAAATGCCCTGTAACACTAATTCCTGTTACAAGAGGCGGTCTGTCAATTGTAAATCTTTTAGTATATTGACTTAATAATTGATTTTTATCGTTATACGCTGAAATTTCAGCCTCATACGCACCATTTTCTAAATTGTCAACGTTGATGTCAGGACTTTGCAATCCTTTCTCTATATAAACAAGCGAGTTGTTTTTTAATAATTTTACAGTGTAATTCGTGATGTTTCTTGACGATAAAACATTAAACGAACCATTAACTTTACCGCTAACAGTTAAACGTGAACCGTCATACGCAATCTCTGCGTCAACAACATCTCCGTAAACTGTTTGAGGTTTAGGGTCAAAGTGAGTTCCATTGATTACAATGTCCTCTTTTTCAGGAACGTGCTGTAATGCCGTGATTGTGTAGGTTTTACCATTTGCATTGTCATTCTCTTTGATAGAGATTGCACGATATAATCCAGTTGTGATACGCTTAGTTGATAAAGCCCATACTGTCAATTCTGGAATACCGTTTAAATTTTTAGCAACTGTTACAACATTATTTTGTTTGTTAAAGCTAACGATTTTTACATTCTCTGTAATACCTTTAGCAGAAACATAAGACAAATAACTTTTATCGTCAATTTCAATAGATCTGTCAAGTGTCAATTGTGTGCCATTAACTGCTAATACACGACCGCCCACATTTACACCTGCATACTGGCTGTCTGCAATTTCAATAATATCGTAAGGCAAGTGCATTACACCCTCTTGACCTACGGTAAATGTAATTGTCTCTGTTTCCAGTTTTTCAGTTTCTAAAAGCCAACGCCCCGTACGGTATGCTTGACCTCGTGAAGTACAACCGAACGCTGTAATTTTTTTAACATTTTCGCCAAAGCGGGCTACTAATACGTCATCACTAACACTCTCAACCTTTTTCTCATAAAAATCGCTAGCGTCAATATATTCAACTTGAATAGTGTTGTGTCTTGCTTTTCGAGCGGAACGTTGACGAGTAAAACCGCCAATTGTATTTGAGTTATTGTACGTCCATACAGGGTCAGCTTTACGGTCTTGAATTGCTGTCAACGCTTGACCGTTCCATACTGGCATTGCACGGAAAATAGAGCAAATATCATTGATTAAGTCATAGGCTTTGCGTTGGTCTGTAATCCAGATATTACAGGTCATTCGAGGTTCTTTACCACCGAAACCGTCAGGCACTAATTCATCACAATAACGACCAATAGCATATAATTGCCATTTGTCAATGTTAAACTCTTGCAAACGTTTACCCATACCGTAACGGGTATTTGTTACTAAATCATAGAACACCCAAGCAGGATTGTTGCTCCACGCTGATTTGAACGACCCGTCCCAAAAGTCAGATGTATAAGTATGTGTTTCAGGGTCATAGTTACTAGGTACTTTGATAATTAAGCCGTTGACCTCATAATTTCTAACTGGCACATTACTAAAATACTCACTGTCAACTTTAATACCAATTAAAGCAGTATTAGGATATGCAAATTCTTTGTCAATGATTTCTGTATAGCTAGACCAAAAACAAGTATTTTGCACTTTATTTGTCGAACTATCAGGCTCAACACGACTTACACGGATAGAGAAAGGGGGTTGCGGTACAGTAAGATCAAACATTTCACGATACGCATTTGAATACTTACCGTTGAATGTATATGTTTGACTTCCAACAACGCTATTATTTTTTAAAACTTCAATAGTCATTGATACAGAAGTCGGGTTAGTATCTCCGTTATCTTCTTGTCGCAATAATCGCTCAACACCTAGCGTCATACGAATACGAGTAACATTAACATCAGTAACGGTTTTAATAAGGGGTTTATCTTTTAAAATCTTACTACCTACGTTGATTTCTTTTTCAACGGAATTAAATTCAGGTAAAACATCTTGATCTTGCGTACCAACATTTGCGTACACTGATACGTTTTTAAAGTTGAAAGTACCGTCAGCGTTACATAAAGGGGTCTTGTCCAGATACACTGATTTCATATCATCAACAAGACCCTCAATTTCGCCCTCTGAAATAACTTCAAGCATACGCAAGATCTGGAAACTGCGTCCTGTTTCTTTTGCTTCAACGGGCGTATGTGAGCTACCGCCTTTTTTTCTACTAAATAAACCCATAATCTATCCTATCTTCTACGTTTTAAACCCCAAAAACCTCGTTTATTGTTGACGGTTTCATCAGGCTTATATAATTCAACTTTTAATGTTTCAACACCTTTGCCAATAATTAGCGAGCCTACGAGAATACGCCCATAAGCAAGGGGAACTGGGCGACCTTGAGCCACCAAGTTTTGTAGGTTTGAGAAAGAAGTTGATTGTTTTTTCTCTGTTTCATTTCGATTAGGTTGATCTATTGATGGGGTTTTTGTCAACATCTGTGCCACGCCCCCTGCAATCATTGCAAGACCTGCACCAACGAGATAATATTGTTCTGATATAAAACCTACAACAACTAATACTGCACCTGTAATCGCTTGAACAACACCACCACTACCTGCGATAATAGGTAAAATATGAATTGTTGTTTTGTCGTTAAGAGGTTCTTTAACATCATCTCTTAGCGTTTCCATTGTAAATTCTTTTTCGTCAGCTTTAATATTAAATAAGCCTTTTTGAATTGCCATACGAAAACCATTTAATTGACAATATAAGGCGTTTAATGCCTCTGCTGTATTTTGTACATCAATTAGTTTAAATTCATTTCCAAATTTTCTAAGATTGCCGTAAAGTTTAACTGTGATTTCCATTTATACCGCCAAATTGAATGTGTATTCTTCAACCAATATCCACCTAAAATATCTCGTTTACTTAATCTGTCAATTGAATGATGAATAAATAATTGATTACCAATATATACGCCTGCGTGATTAGGAATATCTGAACCAATAGTAAATAAAATTACATCTCCCATTTCTGGTACATCAACTTTTTCAAACCCATATTCAGGTAATCTGTCAACATATAAATTCATTCCTTGTTCATACCAATTGTCAGGATATTTAAATTCAGGCAAGTGGTCTGAACCTGCAAGCATATAGCAGTCTCTAAAAAGATTATAGCAATCTTGCTTATTAAATTCAAACGGGCGACCTAATAATGGTGCAATTGGACGATATTTTATAACCGCATTATCACATACTAACACCCAATCTAAATTTAATAATCTTTGATTTTGCATATCATATTTTGACAAATAATTTCGTCCGTTTGTATGCGAATGAACAATAGCAACAACATCATAATCAATTAAAACAGAATTATCCATTTCAAATAATTCTGTTGGATTATCGGACAAATTATCGCATTGTTTAAATTTGACGTTGTTATCTTCATCTAAAAATAAAATACCGCACATTTCTTTAGGAAATTCTTTTTTAGCGGTATTTATTAAAATTTGTTTTAATTCTTCTGTAATCATATTAGCCTACAATTTATCAATCGCAATATATGCACCAAAGTTTCTGGTATTATTTCTCAACGCACACCCTGTTAAACATTTTGAGCATTTATCTTTTTTAGGGTCAGTGGTTGGTTGGTCTTTTTCATCTGCAACTGGGTTACCTGTATAGCCACATTCGGGGCTACGGTAAATAAATTGGCACGTGTTAGCCATCATCATTCGAGCAGGTAATAATAAACCGTCTAGCTCTGTTGGAACAGCTAATTTAAAACGAACAATATCAATCGCTAAACTTTCAACTTGTTCGATAACATAATAATTGACAATTTCGTTATTTCTGTTATGCTTAGGGTTGCTATTATTAGCGAAATTGATAGGGTCTAAATTATCTGCATATACTTGTCGTCTGCAAACAACTGCCCCTAGACAATCGTCAAACTCATTGACTAAACCAGTTACTAAACCAAATAAATTAGAGATTGCTAAAGTGGGACGGTTACTTGTGCCTTTGACACTGTTTTCAAATCCAGATCCTTTAATTGGATAGGGTTGATATGTTTGCCCTTTCCATACAACGCTTTCGCCTTTTTCATTAACCCCATTGTGTAGGCGATACATAATGCCTTGTGTGCCTCTTACGGAAGTTAATCGTGTCAAATCTATATCCCATAATTCTAATAAAGCGTCTTGCTCTAACTTAGCAAGCTCTAACTTCATTCCTACTGGTAATTCTAACGCCATTATAAAGTTTCCTTAAATGTCATTGATATTTCGATTACACCATTATTATAAACTGGCGACCATTCTTCGCAATATACTTTGATAGGTCTATTGTTAGGGTATAAATAGGAAGTCCAATTAAACGCTTTGTAGCCCTCTTGACGTTCCAGAAAATCTGTTACGGCTTTACTGTCTCCGTCAACAACAATTCTTCCATTTTTATTGAAATAAGTCCCTTTAAATGTTACGTTAAATGTGCGTTTTAAATTTTTAATACCTTTCTTAGTTCGTTGCTCATATCCATCATCAAATTGTACTACGTTAATATTAGCCTTAACGCTTTCACTAACACCTGTTTGAACTGGATAATTAAAAGTTTCTATACTCACGCTAACATTCCCCCTGCGTCTCGTTGTTCATTAGCCAATACTTCATAAACAACACTTCTTGTTTGGTTTCTAAATTCGCTCAATGTATTAGCGTCAATGTTTCCGTTGCCGTTAATAGTTACGTTTTGAGTAACGTGTACTACATTTCCACCACCATTACCCATTACTTGTTTATTAGAGAACACTCGACCGTTATCCCCTGTAATCATATATTGACGACCAGATCTAGATCGATAGATTTCAGGTGCATTGCCCTCGCCAACTTGATAAAGTGAGCCTGCATTTACTGTACCGCCATCTTTACGTTTACCTGCAAGAGCAATTAACATAGGAATTGCCATAAATGCACCCATTAAAGCGGTCATACCTGTACCCACACTTGCCCCTTGTGTTGCTACGGCTGTCGCTGTGGCTGCGGGGGTCATAGCACTGGTAATCGCTGTACCGCTTGCTACTGCGTCTGCGGTTGCGGTAGCTTGATTGGCTTTACCTGTCGCTAGCATTGTTGCTTGTTCCAGTGTCCAACGCACACCCATTTTAACGAATGAATTAACAACTTCATTTAAGATTGTATTTGCCAAACTCCGCATTGCGTCTGCGATACTGCTAGTCCCTGTGAGAACGTTAGTAATCGCAGTGGTTGCACCTTGTTCAAAAGTAGTCATTGTATTACCAAGAACTTCCCACATACCGCCCATATTTTTCATATTATTGACATACTGATCGAACAAATCGCTGTTTTGTTGTCGTCTTAACGCATTACGAGCAGTCTCTTTTTCTTGATCTGAAATCCGCATTTGATCGATAGCTTCATAATGTAGGCGGTATTCTTCTGTAATGCCCGTAATCCCTTGATCTAAGCTCGCAGTAGCACCCATACCGCTTAATGTTTTATCATATTCGATACGTCTATCAGTTTCACTAACATTTGCTTTACTTAAAGCGTTAAGTTTTAACTGTTGTTGTTCACGTTGACGAGCTAAACTATTTTCTTCATAACTATTGATTTCTTTGGCTAATTCTTTTTCACGTTCAACTGCGTCAATTTTCAACTTAATGGCGGTCATTTGTTGTTCTGTTAAACTCACGCCTTTTTGTTGTAACTCTAAACGCAACGAATAAAGAGAATTGTATTTGCTATAATTTTGATAACCCTCTTTTAATAATGCCAATTCGTCATTAAGTTTGCCTACATACTGCTCTTGTTTTTCAATGGCTTTTTGCCGTTCATTATCACGTTGTTTCGCCTCTTTTTCTGCGTCTTTAGCCTGTTTACGAGCATTACGCTCTGCTTCTGCGTCTGCTTTTTTGCGAGCGTCAACTGCTTTTTGAGCTTCAAGTCGCTCATTTACTAACTTGCTCCCTGCGTCTGTCAAGTTTCCGTCTTTGTCGGTAAAACGCTCGTTCGCTAACTCTTTGGCTAATTGTTTTCTAATCTCCATTCGTTTTTGTTCATTCTTACTTACCTTAGAATAAGTCTCTAGCCAGTTTGTTTCTTTCTTAATACGAGCTTCTATTTCGTCTGCAACTTTATCTTTTGCTTTTTCGCCAGTTTCATTGATCGCAGGATCTAAATTAGCGTGTAAGCCAAGTAACCCACGTAATTGTGTACGTAAATCTTTAACAGATTGTACTAACTTGTCATATTTAACTTTGCTTTCTTCAACGATTTTTTTCTGCGTTTTTAATTCTTCATTTGCGTCAATATCAGATTGTTGTTTACCCTCAATAGCTTTTCTAGCATTTTCAATTTTTTCAATCTGTTGCTCATAATTGTATAAAAGAGATTTCATCACTTCAACGTTATCGTTGTTAGCTTTCTCTAAATCTCGAGTTGAATTTGTATGTTCAGCTTGTAAATTGATTATATTTTGTTGTGCCTCTGCTTGACGTTGCAATGCTAATTCATTTAATTTAACGCCTTGTGCTATAGCATACTCATCTTTTTCTGTGAGTTGTTTGTTTTTATAACGCTCTAATGTTGCCGTTGCTTCTTTATATTTTTTCTCTTGTTCAGCAATTTTTTCATTTAAATCAGCAACTTTCTTTTCTGTATCAGAAATAGTAGTTTTATTCTTCTCCATTGCTTGATTTAATAACGTACTCTCTTGTGCTAATTTAGTGTAAGACATAAGCCCCATTTGAGTGTTAATATCTTTCAAACGAGATAGATAATCGTCAACTTTTGCTTTATCTTGATCGTAACTAGGGAATAAACTTTTACCAAAACCTTTATCAAATAATAAATCCATTCCAAGAGTTAAAGCACTAACACCTGCAATTAACCAACCAATCGGGGTTGCTTTCGTTACCAGATTAAACGCTTCTACTGCACCTGTTGCACCAATCCAAGCCTTTTTAATAGCGTCAATTGTTGTGAGGAAAGAGCTTGCTGTTTTAAGTAGCATTGCTCCTGCAACTGCGACACCAAACGCAACCGCACCTTTAGTTGCTAACTCTAAATGATTAGCAATATATTTAATTGCATTACCAAATGTTTCTGCTAATCCTGTATCTTTAAACATAGCACCAAAATATGTCTGTACTTCTGTTTGTAGATTTTGTAGTTGCATTGCAACCGTAGGCGTTAAATTAGCAAATTTATGATCGACTGTTTCTGCCATATCCAAAACAGCTTGCTTCATTATTTCGCCAGTGATTTTGCCTTGCGGGGCTAATTTTAATAATTCCCCACGAGTAACGCCTAATTTACGAGCCAATGCGTCAGCTAATGGTGGCATTGTTTCCATAACAGTACGGAACTCGTCCCCGTCCAATTTACCTTTGTTGAACGCTTGAGAAATTTGAAGTAATGCGGAACTACTTTCTGCTGTTGTCAAACCTGCTAATGAAACTGTTTTAGATAACGTTTGCGTCATTTGCATTGCTTCGGACGCACTACCGCCAGTTTGTTTCAACGCCATATCCAGACGGGTGTATAACTGTGTTGTGCTTTGTAAATCGCTATAACTACTTTTAGCAATGTCAGTCAAACTAGCTAAGCGATTTCGAGCTTGTTCTGCACTGTCTGTTACCAATGTCAATTTGTTAATCATTGATTGATATTGGTCGCCAAGTTGTGCAACACCAACCAACGTTGCACCTGCACCAGACAACGCAAACATTGTGCCTACAAGTTGACGTAATCCAATATTGGCTTGTGCTGAAGCGTGGGCGTTACGTTGTAGTTGCTGTTCAAGGCGAGCTTGTTCTCGTGCTAAGCGAGTTGTTGCTGTTTGGGCTTGAGTTGACGCAATTTGTGAGCGAGTTTTAGCGGTATTTGCTCGTGCTTGAGCGTTAGCTAAATTGTTAGCAGAAATAGCACCTTGATTTTGAGCGTTGGATAAGGCTTGCTGTTCACGTTGTAATCGAACAGTTAAAATTGAGGATTTTGTTTGCTCTTGTTGTAGTTTAGTTTGAGCGATTTGTAATTTTGTAACTTGTAACGCTGTTTGTGAAAAACCACCATTTAATTGAGACGAGACTTGAGATAGTTGTCGCATTTGACTAGCTAAACCACTAAAATTAGTTCGCCCTAAACTTGCAACAGCGTTTGAAAATCCGTTAATATTTTGAGACGAAAGACTATTGACTGCATTTTTTAACGCATTTAATTGATTAGTTGTTGTTACACTTGCTACACCAATAGCCTTGATTTTCTGTTCAATTTTACTGTCAACGTCATCTTTAACGCTAACACTTGCTTGAATTTGTGTCATAATTTTTCTCGCTTCATTTGCTCAATTGCGTCTGATACGCAACGTTCAATATAGTGCCGTTCCGCCTGTACTGAATACCCCATATTCAGCAACTCAATGTAATCTACATTGTTGGTAATATACACGATTTCGCCTACTTTCGCACGTTGAATTATAGCTCCCCCAAGAGACATTGCTATCCCTGCGGATATATCTTGCGTTGAGCCATCTACACCAACTCTATGGGCTTCGATTTTACGATCTCGTTGTTTACCTAAACCCACAATCCAGTTTGAGAGAGCCGTTGAGGTATCGACTGGCGTACTCTTAATTAAGAACCAAAGAATAAATTTTGCCAGATTTATTTTATAACGGTTAATACGTTTTTTAACATCTTTGTTAAAATCTTTTAATTGTGAGTTTAGGGTATTCATTATTTAGCCTTATTGTTGTAATGTTTAATAACAACCATATCTAACGCACGGATAATTGACACAAAATCGTGCATTTCTTCTGGCGTTTCATATGTCAAGAATTTAGCGTATTCAATAATTTTAGTTATCGGTATTGGCGATACATTAAACCCGACTTGACGCTCGCTTTCTAATACAAAAAAGGCTTGCAAATAAAAATGCAAGCCCTCGTCAATTAGTTCAGGTTTATTCCGAATAAAATCAGGTAATTCTTCCCCGTTTTTTAACGCTTGCTGTAAAACCGCATTGTCAGAATTACCGTGTTTCAGTTCGTATTCCAATACCTCTATGAGTTTTTTGTTGCTGTCTCAACACCATCTAAACCGTAATTCGTACGGTCAAGTGAGAAGTTAAACAAGAGTTGTGTCAAGTCTGGTAAATCTTCTAACAACATCATTGCATTGTCAGAGCTAAACGGTAAATCGTTACCCTCTTTGTCAATAATATTGTTCCAACCAGTAATCAAATGGCGAATAAACAATTGCATACTAGCTTCTTCACGTTGCTCATCATCAGCGTCAGCCATTCGCAAAGTCATTTCTGCGTGAGCTTTTGAAAATTCAAGGTTACGAGAAGTCCAACGTGCAACACGAATATATGTATCACTGTTTTTGTCAATGTAGAATGGCACACCTGTTTTTTCTTTTTGACGGTCAGAACCATATTTAGCATAAAGATTGATTTTAGTCATTTTAAACACCTTTTGAGTTAAAATTAAAGCAGTTAAATAAAATTATTTAACTGCTTCATTATAAATTACATTGCAACTTTAGGCAATAGTGGGAAATTGACATACATCATTGTATAGCCAAATTTATTCTCTGCACCCATTGCTTCTAATTCTAGTGTAATCGGATTGTCTTTTTCAACATTCAACGTACCACCGCCTAAACCGACTAATGGAATATCAAAAATAAGCCCTTTTCCTTTTGTTGCGAATAACGCATATAAGCCTACATCTGCGTTTTTACGGACAGCTTCAACGGCTTGAACCGTAGTAAAGTAAGCAGTTGTTTTACCGCTCACTTCAAAATTACCTGCTGATACGTCAATCGCTCCGAAAGTACCCAACGCTTTATTTTCAGATAAATTGTTGTTTACTTCAATTGAGGTTTCTGTAACGTATGCAAATAATGGCGTTGAAGTTGACTTAGTGTCATCAACTAATGATAAACGAATAGATCGAATATCGCTCGTTGTATTGATACCACTTTCGCCTAAAGACGCTGTCAATTTGCCGTCAGATAATAATGCACCTGTACGGTATTCATTATTAGTTGCGATAAAACTCAAATCTGCTTTCAACATTTCGCCCTGTTTAGCCTCAAGCGAAAATTCGCCTAATACTGCACCGCTAATATATTCAGCTTGTTTTTGATTTGTTGACAAATCTTTTCCAAGTGTACGCTCAAAACAATACGATTTGCGTTTAATCAAATCTGCTGTACGTTCATTTTTCAATACAGCACCCATAAAGATTTTGATTGTTTTGCTTGCACCTGCGTCAGCACTTAAACCTGCTCGGAATGTACCATTGTCAAAAGTTAATTTCTTAGCTTCGATTTTTGATACACGGGCATAGAAAGTTCCTGCCGTATCAAAACGTTCAGTCGGATTGTCGCCACCAACAAAGATCCATTCGCCCTCAACTAAACCAAGCGTAGTGAAATCTGCTGTCGTTGCTGTTAGAGAATAGATGTTATCTGTTGACGCAAATTTAATATCGCCACTTCCGCCAGTAAACTGATAATTAGTTTTCTTGCGAGTGTCAGCGAAAAATACACCCTCTAATAAATCGTTGAGGTTATTTTGTGTAAAGTCAATATTAAAACCGCCTTTAACACTCAAATCTGTAACAACACCTTTTTGGTTTTGACGAGAAATTGACAACGGGGTACGGTTAGTTGTATTCAACTCTCCCCCGAAATCAGAAAAGCTGTTAGGTTCTAATGCTTGCCATTTTGGCGTGCTAGGTAACTGCCCTAAACATTCCTCAATAGCGTAATTTAAACCAACAACATTACTATCAATCTTTTTTGTTTCACAAGTTGCCATAATGCTATCCTTTTATTTATACGATTTCGTCAAACTCATAGCTAAATGTTATATCATAACGATAGCTATTGTTTTCCATATTGTACGGACTTGCTGTAATATGGCGAACCCACAAACAGTCAAACCGTTTTTGGCGTAATGCGTTTTTCAACTCTTGAGCGATCAGTTCCATTTTGGCGTACCCATTTGGGATTGATCTTGCCATAAAAAAGTTGATAGCGTAAACACCCTCGCTAGTATAACGCACTTTACCCAAATCTTCTACATCAACCGCTAAAGTGTCTTGATCTTCCCTAATAATTCTTCGGTTGAAATAAATTCGCAATTTTTGATTAAAATTATCAGGAAGTACGTTACTATGGAAGTCAAATTCAGCGTCAACTTGTTTCTCTTTACAAAGTTCTTTTAATTTGCTATAAAGAAACTTATTCAATTCGTCAACTACATTAACCGCTTTCATTATTTAAGCTCCAATTTATACACTACATCTTTTCCGTTAGGGTTAATTCTAACAACAGATTGGATAGCGTATGTTACACCTTTAACAGTAAAAGTATCGTTAATCGTTGGAACAAAGTTGCTATGTGGCATATATGCTACATAGTTATTATCAACCATTGCTCGTTCGCCTTGCAATTTAAATGTTTCTCGTGAATATTTGGGCGAGGGTAAGACAATAATATCAACTAAAACGGTTTTTGTTTCAAACTCATTATGCCAATTTTCTTCTGTCTTAACTTGACGAGAATACTTAGCTTTGTTATAACCGTACTTTTTAATTAAACGGGTTGCGGTTTGTGATAAACGGTCGTAAATATCAGCCATATCATCTACCTACGCTTAACGTAAAGCCATTACTAACTAAATATTGATTGAGATAACGCTCAACCATAGGGAATTTACCGAATAATACTTCAGTCAACATATCTTCTGAATATTGCACCTCTAATACATCAATCTTTTCTTTCTTGATAATATCATCTTTTGATACGTTGACAGGTAAAAGACTAAACCCTAAACTTTGTGCTTCAACTGCATAAAACAACGCCTTTTTCAAATTACGCATATCGTAAAGGTGCGGATTACCTGTACACGAATTTGATTGTTGACGTGGAAAAGCTAAGGCTTGTTCAGGGTTTAGTCTTTTACCAACCATTCTATTTTCAAGACTGTCGATAAAATTAGTCGCACGGACTAAATAAATAGCTACTTGTTCATCTTCAACATCTTCGGTTTCCATTCCGTTTAATTTTGCAAATTGACGAAATTCATCAACACTAGCATAAACGTTAGCGTCAACTAAACCTGTATTATCTTCAACAATCAATGTAGCCATTTTATTACCTATTAGTTATCTTTTGGTGGAACTGGTGGCGTACCGAACGCATTTGTAGCTTTAGGTAGTTCTCCGTCAGCCTTATTTTCCCCTGTATCGCCATCTTTTGGCGATACAGGTGGAACTGGTGGATTACCCCCAACATTATCGCCTGTACCTGCCAAGTATGCCTCATATTGAGCAATTACTGTATCAGGATCAGGTAAATGTTTCAAGTGTTCAGGCACAACACCAATAACTGCGTCAACAATTAAACTTTCTTGCCTTGTGTATGTCTCTGCATTGAGAATAACACAAGGATAACGTGCTAAACTATCAATAATAGCATTTTCTGCTTGTGTAGGTAAATTACCTGCACAGAAGATAGCAATAATTGGTTTATTCATACTTTTACCTTTTAAATAGGCGGTTGTTACACCGCCATTAAATTATGCTTTTGCGTTAGCAATGATTACACCAGTTTCGTCTTTCACGTTATTTGAAATACGTTCCCAGTTACCTGCTGTCGTAATCGCACCATAAGAAAGACCGTTCATTGTGTCAGTAGTTTTGTAACGATAGTTACTAACTTTCAATGTTGAAGTCCACTCTGCTTGAAAACGTTTACCTAAGTTTTCTTTACCAGTGATTGGCACAATTTCTGATACAAAATCTTCTTCGTAGCCCACAAAAGCAGAGTTCTTTTTAAGACCAAGAACATAGTTAGCTTGTGTAGTTACGAGCGATTTGTTGTCAGTAATTAAGAATGTTTGACCTAATGCGTTACGCATAATGGTAATACCGCCAAAGTCGAATAAACGTTCAGCATTTTTGAACGTAGTTTCAACTAAGTCAAAATATTGGCTTGAGTGCATTACAAACAATTCAATCGCATTGTATTGGTCGCCCATAGGTTTAACCGCTTTAATTAAATCTAAATGCGATAATTTGGCGGTATTCGGAATTGTTGTTTTAACTGCACTGTTTGAGTTTAAACAAGTTGTCAACGCACCAATTGCCACTTCAGCCATATATTTTGTAGTTTGGTCTGCCATAGCACGAGCGATTTTCACACCTGCTAATTCAGGGTTTTGTTTAACCCAGTTAAATTCAGCGTGCGTCCATTCAATCGGGTGGATACCTAAACCCATTTTGACGGCATTATCTTTAACACGGCTAAAACCTTTAGCTGTCAAAGCATTGTCTGCGTACGGATTACGAGATTTGATTAAATCTTGACCTAAGATAAGGTTCATAGATTGTTCAAAATCGCCTAAAATTGATTTTGTGCCAAGTACAATCGCACCTTTTGAATTGCTGTTAAATACTTGTACATTTTCTTTGATAAGTTCTTGACCCGTACCATATACCGTACGTTCAAAAACGTCTAATGCGGATAACGCCATACGTTATAACTCCTATTCGTCTGAACTGTATTTTGCCTTAGCAATTTGTGCCAATTCAAGATCACTCATTTCGCCAAGACGTTTTGTTTCGCTTGTCGGAGTACCACTCGGACTGCTTGCACCTGCTTTAGCACCGCCATTCGCAGAAGTTGCTTTAATAATAGCACTAAAATCTTTGTTGTCAACAAAAGATTTTTTCAATTCATCAACCGTCAATGCTGAACGTTGACCGTTTTCATCTAAAACCACTAATTTAGGGCTATCGCCAGTTAAATCTACACCTAAACGACTGCGAATATGTGGGCTAATCAAGTTAGGGTGTGTTGAAATTTCGTTAGCCATACTTGTAACAGCACTATCAACTAAAGATTTAGTTACATACCCGTTATGTTTTTCTTGTAAACCTTTAAATTCGGTCTCAAGTTTAGAATATTTATCCGTCCACGATTTTTCAATCGCTTCAACATCTTTGTCGCCTTTTGCTTTTTCATAGGCTTCTTCTGCTTTTTTCTTAGCACGTTCTTCTGCTTTACGGATACGTTCTTCTTCTTCCGCCTTGTAATCGTCAAGTTCTTTTTTCAAACTTGCTTTTTCAGCTTTTAATGTCTCGAAAGCCGTATCGTCTAAGTCTAAGACAAATTCATCTCCGACTTTTGTATAAAGTTCTTGCACTTCTTTTGTCAACTGTTCTAATTCACTTTGACTAATTTTGCGTTTTAGTTTCATTTTTCGCACCTTTTACTTCTTTAGCTTGATTTAACGCAGATTGTTGTTTAGCTAACTCAATCTGCTCTTGTTGTGCTTTCGCACGTTCTTCGTCAATTTCTTTTTTAGCTACTTCATTGTCTTGTGTAGCACTTCCGCCACGTTTCAAACACTCTCGCATTTCAGTAAATGAAATAGCCCCTTGCGTCCAAGCATTGATAAAGAAATTCTGTTCATCTGAACCAACACGATTATACTCAAAATCTGTATTGAGTTCAAATAATACGTTACTGTCATCTAGCCCACAAAGTTTATGTGCTACTTTTAACGCTTTTGTATAAGCGTCAGATACATTGTCAGCACAATTCGCTAAGATTGAACCTTGAGACGGATTTTCAACTTTAACTTGATACGCAGTTTTTGCCACATTATCGCTATCTAAAAACTTCGCACCAAACGCACTCATTTGTTTTTCTTTCTTCTCCATACTTTCAGCTAAACCACTATCTGCTTTAGCTTGAAGAAGTCCTGCTGTACCGCCATTGTTCAGATTTATGGCATTTTCTGAACCCAATTTAATCGCAGGCGTTTCAGTCGATCCAACTGTCATTGATTTATTACCGTTAAGACCACTCACAAATAAAGTTGCTTGACCTGCAATAAACATTGTATTTTCATAGTCAGCACTATTACGATAATGTGCGATATTTAAACTCGCCAAATCATATAAAATTGGATTGTCAGGGTAAGGATTGTTATTTTCCATTCCGATAAAGAAGAATGGGATATAATCCAAAGTCTGCCCATTAGCGTCAGTTGGAATAATTGTTTTATATTCTTTGAAATCGTCAACTGTTGCAAAACCATCATCTGTTGAACTACGATAAATCACTTGCTTGTAAACACCGTCCGCTAAACGCAACACTCTTAATTGTTTACGCTCTTTAACTTCAAAACCGTCTGCGTCAACTTCAAAATAATTTTCGCCTAATACAACTAATGTTAATCTTTCTTCTGCACCAACATCTTCTACACGAAAGTTCTTAATATCAAACGGGCTGTATGGCGTAATTGTTGGACGATAACCGCCTTTTTCAAAATCAGCTAAAGATACTGCACCTTTTGTTTCAGGGAAATCAACAAAAACACCGCCATAAGCATACGCTAACGCATAATTTAACGATTGTTTCGCACATTGATTTAAACTAACACCGTTACCTGTTGCGTTTTCAATCATATATTTGATTAAATCATTGTCAACACTATCTACTACGGGTTCTTTAATGAATACTTGTGCCATTAACTCATAAAGCGTTCTACGAGTTACGTTTAAGAAAACCGCTCTATCTTTATACGCTTTATAGCGGTTATCTTCAACATTATCACAATCAGGTTTTGAGGTTGAGGGATAAGGTAAATAAACTTGACCTTTATCTTTAATTTTTTGTTCTCCCTCTAAACAATCTCGAATAACCGTCCATTGTTTCTTTTTGTTCACAATTTCTTTTCTTACAAATTGCACACCTTTTTGAACATTAACCATTTTAATACTCCACACTTAATACAATAGAACCGTTACCAACACCATCAAGGATACGATAACGAACCATATCGTAGGCGTGATCTTCGGTTGAAGTGTCAACGTCATCAATTCGTTTTTCGTCTCTAGGTAACACTGGAATTGTTGAAATACTAGCTACACAGTTATTCATAAAATATATATGCGGTTCTTCTGCGTTATCTGTCGTATTCTTCAACATATCTCTAAATAATTGTAAACCATTCACACGACTTCCGCTACTTTTATTTGATCGTTCCCAATAAACATTTTCACTCGCCATAATGTCAGCGATACAATCATTATCTGTATTTGTATTATTCCAGATCTGATTGTCAGCAGATCCACTCGCTACGGTTCGTTTAATCCAACCGCTTTCAATTAACCCTTTCTCAATCTCTTTAATACCTTTTGCAATATCTCTAGCAGACATTTTTAACCCAGTATTTGTGCCAATTTCTTCTGTTCCATACCATTCATAAAATTGAATTAACGAACCTTTTGGCGGACAAAATTTAATCCATTTACCATTGTCTAGTAAGACATCTGCTTCTTCTCCGTTAGCACACGCCCACCAACCTACACTAAACGGGTGCGAGCTACCCCAGTCAAAGCTACGGTCAATATACCAACCCTCTGGAATAACAAACCGACTAATAACGTGCTTGCTTCTATCCCATAAATCGCCCACTGCACCACCACTTACAATATCCCAAGATCCTAACGCCCAAGCTCTACGAATATTAGGGTCAGGATAATTCAACAGGCTTGCAATATAGTTAGGCGATAAATAAACGTTCTCAATGTATGATGAAAATAACGCTACTTGTGTTTTCTCAATTATTTCCTCTTGTTTTGTTTTAGGATTGAATACTTTTGTCAAACGTTTAACAACTGTTCCATACGGGGCGGGATTGATAAATCGTTTTTTAACCCAGTTATGCCCTGCACCAAAAGGATTAGTTGTTGAAAAAATCATCAATGGAATTGGTGGTAAATAATAAGTGCGACCTTTACTGTCAATTTTAGGGTGATCTTGAGACACAAAACCACTACGATTACACGATTGGATTGTGTCATATAAATAACTTGTAGGATATTTTGTCAACTCATTGAAACCAATAAATGTATATTCGTGTCCGTGATACAACCAATAGTCGCTGTCTTGACGCAATCTACGGAAAAGCAATTCTTCCCCAGTAGCCCAAGTCCATTTACTATCTTTGATATTATATTTAGCGTTTGGCATTTTACCGAAAATACGTCTTGATTTAACGATAATATCGTCAAGGTTTTTATACTCTTGATCGAAAATAATGCCACGCCAATAACGACCATACCCCATACCCACATACTTTGCAAACGCCATAAGTTGAGTATCGGTTTTTCCGCCTCCACGAGTGCCACAATATAAGGTTTCGTCAGCCCGTGTGTCAACGGCAATTTCTTGCGAGCTACCTTTAATTGGTTGCCATAAAACGTTAATATTACTCATTTTCAGCTAACAAACTTTCTGCTTGTTCTTTCAAATTATGTTGTTGTTGACGCATTTTTTCTTCCCAAGTCAACTCGCTACCATTATCTGTCAAAAGAATAACATTTTGCACTGCTTCGGTAACAACATTACTTTCGCTATTAAAGCCCATAAGTTCAGCATATTCTTTTAACGCTAAAATTTTATCTCTAGTGTTATGGGTATCGTGAACAATATCTAACATCATTTGAGCAATTTTTTCACGAGTTGGTAAAACGTCCGCTAACCCGTCATTTAAATAATGTTCCGTTAATTGGATAACTTCTTCATCAAAAATCCAATTATTTTTAGCGTAAAGTTTAGCACTTATATCAAATTTAAAAATAATATCCATTTGCGGATCAACAAACGCTTTATCCCCATCACGTTTACATTTTGCCAATAATTTAGCATAGTCTCGTTTCATTACAGGGATTTCGTCAGGCGAAAACCGTACTGCAATGTAATCACTTTTCCAATTTCCCATTGTGAACTTCCACCTTTTTGCTACAAATAATATACAAATCTCGAACTTCTAAATACTTATCAACTAAATCCAACCAAGTGGAATTTTCCGCTAAATCGTCAAACGGTTGACAAGGCGGGATATGCTCACTTTTTACTACTGTTTTGTTGACGCAACTTGTCAACAACAATGCTAGGCATAGAGTGGTTAAGACATTCTTCATCTTTTGTTCCCTTAACAGTTTTAACAATTTCTTTTACAACAACCTTTCTTTCCTTAGCGGTTTCAGTCAATTCTTTAATTTCTTGATCGTATGCCTCAATTACCATTGATTGAGACTGTTTCATACTCTCAATTTCACGGGTCTGTTGAGCCATTTTGTCTTGCAAATCGTCAATATGGCGTAAACCTAAGAACGCTCCAAACCCGATTATGATACAACCTAAAATAACATATAATTTTATCATTTTAAACACCATTTTTGTTCGTCTAAGCGTCTTGCGTATAATCCGTCAATACGAACCATTTTGCCTTTTTCATTCTTACCATAAGACCAGTCTAAGAACGCATTACACATTTCTGTATATTTACCTGTCAAAGCTAAAGTACGAATTTTTGTCATACGCTTGTTACCTGTTGAGCTTGCTTTATCACAACCCACATTGAACACAAAATCTGTTAGGGCTTCTCGTTGACCTTTTGATAATTTATCCCCGTTAAAATTTTTAATAACACACTGCTCTGCAATATACAGATCTTTATTCAATACTTCGGCAACTTGTTCAACGGTCATAGTTTCTGTTGGTTTCATTCGCCCGCATAAATGCCCTATGCCTTGCGTCCATAAACCGCCAGTATCTTTGTAGGCTTTTGTTCGGCAACCCTCCCATTTACCTGTCAAATGTTCGACTGCTTCTGCACTATACGATACAGGATATGTCAACGTGTTATTTAACTGGCGTTCTGCAAAAATACCTGCTACTGCTCCTGCTGAACAGATACCTAGAGCAATAAGTTTTTTATTCACTACCATTTTTCTTCTCCAATTTTAACTGATGTTCTTCTTCAAGCATTTTCAGTTTACGCATATCAATATACCAGTTTTTGACAAAATTGAAAACAGTAACTACTGCTGTTATTAGCAAACACCATTCACTAATTGTCAACGCACCAAACATTCCAGAAACACCACTCCACATTGTCGAGCTATCGTTTAATGTTTTATCTAAAATATTTTTCATTTCCTTAACTCTCTTGCTATTGCACCACAAGCATTATAGCGTGAAAAACACATAAAAGAAAAGGACTGATTTTATTCAGTCCTCTCTTTTGTAGTAGTATCGGATTATGCTTTACGCCATACACGATAGCCGTTTTCAACAATCACAGTGATAAATTGAGCCGTGCTATCTGCACCTAATTTACGCTTACGAGTTTGTGATACAGTAGCAGCCACACGTTTACGACCTTTGTGTTGATCTTCCCCGTCTTTAAACGGAACTAAGAAAGATTGACCTACATTCATACGTTCTAACGGCATTGTATTTTCACGAGGTTTGCGAGTTTGCACAATTTCAGGGATTGGAATGTCATCTTCCAATTGATATACGTAGCCTGCGGGTTGAGCTACTTCTTTTGCTTCGGCTAATTCTGCTGAATTTTGGGTTGCTTCCATTTTGTTGTCCTCTTTTGTTGAATTTTCGTTTGCGTGGGAATGTTCGCCACCTGTTGTAATTTCGTGAGCGATTTCATTGTTTACAACTTGATAACCAAGTTGTGTTACTGCTAACTCAAGCATTAACGCATTATTCCCTTTAGGGCGACTGTCAACTAATCCTTGAGATGTTAAGCCTGCTACTGCACCATTTTTCACAGATACAACTTTAAAAGGTTTGTCATCTGTTGCAATATGTTTAGCAGTTTCTTCTAATAAATCAAATTCTTTTTGTGTTAAAGTAATCATAATTCGCACCTTTTTATTAAGTTAATTAAACCGTTAGAACTGTATCGTCTTAACGGTTTTGTATTTTAATGATTTAGATTTCTATGTCAACAGAAAAATAATAAAATTTTAATTTTAAGGAGCAAAAATGGACAATGTAGCAGCAAAAGTCGAAGCGCTAAAAGACGAAATGGTGAAAAATAGGCGGTTTTTTCACTCACATCCCGAGACTGGATTTTTTACGTTTTTTACGACGGCAAAGATCGCTAGCGAGCTAAAAAAGCTCGGCTACAGC
>ERZ773018.194-NODE-194-length-41032-cov-3.543646_pt1 | contig 41032 bp, 69 predicted proteins | sample MGYA00580840_ERZ773018 | MGnify/ENA primary metagenome ERZ773018 (study PRJEB29015, sample SAMEA2738125) | human oral metagenome | biome: human oral; feature: human-associated habitat; material: saliva | place: China | collected 2256 ... | reverse complement strand
CGCCGAGAGGGCGTTCGCCATGTTCGTGTGAGCCGCCTTGTGGACGGCCCCCGCCGAGGCTGCGGCGTTGAACTCCTTGCGCTCAGTCACCCAGCCGTAGGTGCTGGGCTCGTAGGGCCAGGAGGAGGCGACGGCGGTCCCGGTCCACTTCACGGCCGGTTTCTTGTCGTCGGACTGCTGCGGGCTGCCGACGACGATCCAGCGGTTTGGGCGGCGTTCCACGCTCTTCCTGGGCGCCTCGATGAGGAGGTCTCGGCCCGTGTAGCGGGCCACTGGCTCCGAGCCGTCGGTCTGCGCCCACAGGTGCAGGCAGCCGTCTGCCTTGATCCCCCAGTTCAGGCCCCTGGTGTGGCACAGGTCCCGGATCGCCTCAGTCCTGCTGTGACCCCACTGGGCGGAGGGGCTGACCGGCGAGTTCGGGGTGCCTGGATCCAGGACCACCGGGAGCGTCCCGGCGAGACGCTGCGCCTCAGACAGGACCGTCGCCCCACCACGCGGCGACGACGGCCAAGGCATCGGGTCCTGCTCCAGGAGTTGCAGCAGGTCCAGGCACTCGACCTTCACCTTCCCGGAGGGGTCCTCTTCCCAGGACTGGTGCTGCCACCACCCCAGGTCAACCTCATCGCGGCCGTCCCTGGTTTCGAGGATGGCGACGACGTGCGACCGCTGCCCGTAGTTGCTGAGCGGGCTAGCGGGCGACTCGGGCACCCACGACGACGGGCAGGTGTAGGTCAACTTCCCCGGCACCACACGATCGGACGCCCAGTCGATCTGCACGTCCTCGCACGGGATGTCCAGGGCAACCACCACGCCCCCCAGGTGCACGTCAATGCGTGCGCCGACAGCGACGGGCCCAGCCAGGGCCTCAGTAGACGGCCCCGGCCTCATGGCATCCCCTGCACGCGCTGAGCGACCTCAAGCGCAGACCACGCCTGCCACCCATCCTCATCCGGGTGGGCCTCGCCGTAGTCCTGCCACTCACCCCAGGTGGTCACCGGGACAGCCCCCTGCGGGGCCCCATCCTCGCGGGGCTCGTGTGCCGTCCACTTCACCGTCAGCTCGATCAGATCGTCATAGAGACGCTTCCGGGAGACACTGTTGACGATGACCGTCCGCGGCGGCACCCCAGCCGTCGGTGCGGATGGGATCAGCATGATCGGGGCGTGAGACTGGAGCACCCACCACAGGAAGGGCTCATACTCGGTCGGGCAGGCGATGACACCAGTGCCGGACTCGGGCTCATCCCGGAGCGCCCACCGGGTCACCCCGCCGACACGGGATGTCTTCGCCGACCACTCGATTGGGGCCTCATTGGACACGTAGATGAGGCCGGGGAAGGAGCGCCCATCCTTGCCCGTGACGTAGACGCCGTACCAGTCCCCGACACGGCGGGTGAGGGTTACCTCGTCCTCACCCGCCCGGTAGGTGGTCTCGACGCCGGGCGCGGCCAGGGCGTCAGCCACCAGGTGCTGCCCCTCCCCCAGGCGGGCCAGCACACGGTCACCAGCGGTCACCGTGGCCGGCCCGTCCACGAGGAGGGACGGGAGCCCAGACGTCGTGCCGATCCACCCCTTGAGTGCCATCCTGGCTCCTCTCAGTCGTTGCGTGACGCCTCGACGGCGACACGCTCAGCCTCGACGCGCATCCGGCCAATGAGCTCGCCGTCCACGTCGCGCACCTCCAGCACGCTCGGCGTGTTGCCGCCCTTGCCGAGGAGGTCGCCAATCTTCGACCACTGGCCGCCCGTGAACACCGGCTCGGGCTTGCCGGTCGCGTTGAGGACCGTCGTCAGGCCCGGCTGCAGCAGGCCCCCACTGTCGAACTTGTAGAGGCCAGTTGACGGTGACCCCCAGATGGGGACCTCGCGGACCGGGATCCCGAACGTGGGGGCCTCGACCATCCGGCCACCACCGGAGGCGATGGCGATGTGGTGGGCCGGATACCCCCAGAACAACAAGGTCCCGGGCGTGTTGTAGGACCCGCCGGGCGTGCTCCCCGCCTGGTAGCCGGCCGCCGTCAGACGCGGGATGTTGCTCCCCATCTGGTGGGCCGCCCAGTACACGAGACCCGAGCAGTCCACGCCGGGCGGGATGCTCGAACCGCCCCAAACGTAGGTCGCGCCGATGGCCATCCTGGCCGCGTTCACGATGTCGCTAGCGGCCATCGTGGCCGTCTTGCCCTTAAGCCACTCCCCGAAACCATCAACCCAGCGCCCAGGCAGATTCGCCGCCATGTCGTGGAAGAACGCCGTCCCTGGCAGGCCAGCCATGACCGCCTTCATCGGGACGCGGATCAAGTTCTCCACCGCGCCGAGCGGGTCGCTGATGATCGAGGAGACCGCGTCCGCCGCGCTAGAGATCCAGTCGGTGGCCGTGTTCCACCCCGACTTCGCGGCTCCCTTGATCTTGTCCCAGATACCTCCGTCGGCGAAGGCCGCGAAGCGTGCCCCCTGGTCTCCGCCGGGGATGTGCGCCCCGCTCGAGCCGCGAGCTGCGGCGTTCATCCGGTGCACGGCCGCGGGGCCGCCGACCGCCTTCACCCACTCGGGCCGCATGATGGCCTCACCACCGGACAGGGCGATAGCGCCGCCACCGTCGGGGCTGTAGAAATGGAATATGTCCCTTCCGGGCGAATATCCGGGCAGCACACCACCGCTGGCGTATCCTGGAATTGCGGATACATCCGGGAGTCTCATTGACAGGCCCAGTTTCTCCGCAATAGAGTCGGCCGTCTTCTTAATACCATTCTTGTAGACGGTATTGATGATGAAATTGATCGGCTTCGCGGCGACCGACTTAACCCCATCCCACACGGTCTGAATACCAGACTTCATGTTCTCGAAGGCTTTTTTGATATTCGTGGTGACCGTATCGAAGATAGGCTTGAGCGTGTTCTGGAACCATGTCGCAACCGTGTTGATGGTGGACTTGATGCCGTCCCAGACGACCTTCAAGCCATTCCACAGCGTATCCGCGCCGGACTTGATGCCGTTCCACACAGTGGAGATGACGGGCTGCACGTAGGTCTGGAACCAGCCCACGACCGTAAGGACGGACGACTTAATCCCGTTCCAGATTGTGACGATGCCATTCCAGAGGAATTGGGCACCCACCTGGATTCCGGTCCACACTGCGGAAATGACCGGCATGACGTAGGCGGTGAACCAATCCGCCACCACCTGCACGGCCGCCTTGATCCCATTCCAGATCGTGACGATCCCATTCCACAGGAACTGGGCCCCGATCTTGATGCCATCCCAGACAGCAGACAGGACGGGCGCCACGTAAGCGCTGAACCAATCCACGGCCACACCGACGGCGGCCTTGATGCCGTCCCACACCCAGACGATGCCCGCCCACAAGTACTGCGCCCCGATCTTGATGCCCTCCCAGGCGGCGGCGAGGACAGGCCCAACGTAGGTGACCACCCAGTCCACGACCGTCGAGATCGCGGCCCACCACATCTGGAAGTACAGGGCGACGGCGGTAGCCAGGACCCACACGGCAACCTTGATGCCGGTCCACACCCCAGAAAGGACCGGGCCGACGTAGGTGGAGATCCAGTCCACGACCGTCGAGATCGCCGTCATGATCCCGCCCCAGACGGCGCTCACCGCGCCGCTCAGGACCGACCACACGCCACTCAGGACGCTCACGGCTCCCGAGATCACCGGGACGACATAGGAGGTGAAGAACCCGGAGACAGCGCCCCACACCGTGTTCCAGACCGAGCTGAGCGCATTCAGGGTTGCGTCCCAGTAGGGGGCGATCCAGTCCAGGAACTTCTTGAACTCGGCGGTGATCGCCGCCCATGCTTTCTTGCCCGTCTCCGTCTGGGTGAAGAACCAGGCCAGGCCAGCCACGAGGGCGGCGATAGCGGTGACGATCAGGAAGATCGGGTTAGCGTTCATGACCACGTTGAAGGCCGCCTGAGCGCCCTTCGCCGCATTCACGGCCCCCTCCATGGCCTTGAGGTTGGTCACCCATTTCAGGACACTGCCGGCCTGCTTGATCGCGTCAATCGTCGTCGTGGCCTTGTGAAGGCCGTAGAACGCGGTGGCGGCGGTGCCGACGGTGACGGCCAGGGTGGAGAGCATCCCCTTGTGCTCGATCCCCCACGACGTCGCCGACAGGAGGGCGTCACCGACCTTGACGATCGCGTCGCGCAGGCCCTCGAGGAACCCGGTCAACGGAGAATCCGGGTCGAGCCCGAAGAGCGGCTTGTCCGTCTCCCCGGTGAAGATGATCTCCACGAGGCCCTGCACCGACGGGATGAGCGTGTCGTTGATCCAGGTGCCGGCCTCGATAGCGGCGTCACGGACGTTGAAGAGGAAGTCCACCAGGGCGGAGTCCTCTTCGAGGCCGAAGAGCGAATCGGGGCCCTGATAGTCGCCGGAGAACAGGATGCTGGCGACACCCTGGATCCCGGGAATCAGGGTGCTGGTAATCCAGTCGCCGGCTGCCCGTGCGGACTCCCCGATCTTGAAGAGGAAGTCAACGATCCCGGAATCCTCTTCGAGGCCGAAGACCTTGCTGGAGCCGTCGAACTGGCCCTTAGCCAGGATGTCCCAGACGCCCTGGATTCCGGGGATGAGGTTGTTCTGGATCCAGTCGAAGGCGCCCTCGGCCCCCGACGCGACGTTCCCCATGAAGTCGGTCAGGGCGGGCTTGATCTGGTCAACGATGCCCATCGCCCCAGACACGAGGGTGGCCTCGAGGTTACCCCAGGCGCCCTCAATCGTCTGGGTTGACGTCGCCGCCTCCTTGGCGACGTCGGTCATGCCGAGGTCCATCACCGCGGCGTTGAATTCCTCGGCGGTGATTTCGCCCTTCTCCATCGCCTCACGGAAGTTGCCCGTGTAGGCACCGGCCTCGAGGAGGGCCTGCTGGAGTTTCCCGGATGCGCCGGGAACGGCGTCGGCGAGCTGGTTGAAGTTCTCGGTGGTGAGTTTGCCCTGGCCGGCGGTCTGGGTGAGCACCATTCCGACGGACTTGAATGTTTCCGCGTTTCCGCCGGCGACGGCATTCAGGTTACCGGCGGCCTCGGCGAGTTTGTCGTAGCCCTGGACGTTGTTGGACGCCAGTTGGGCGGTGATCGACTGAATATCGCTCAGGCCGTAGACGGTCTTGTCGGCGTATTCCTTCGTCGATTTGGTGAGCCGGTCGACGTCGGCCGCGGACTTGCCAGCGAAGTTCAGCGTGTTCTTGAATTTGTTGGTGGCGTCGCTGGCGTCGATGGCCTGCTTCGCGATGTCGGCGAAGCCTGCACTGAGGGCGACGGTGCTGGCGACAGCAAATGCGCCGGCGGCGATCTTGCCGACCTTGCGGAACGCCCCGCCCAGGCCGGAGATGATGCTGTTCTCGGCGCGGCTGGTGTTGACGCGGTTGAGTTGCCCCTCGACCTCGCGGGTGAGGTTGGAGCCGGAGATAGCGACCTGGATCCAGGCGGTACCGATGTTGTAGCCAGCCACTCAGGCCCTCCTCTATATGCTGGGAGGCCCCACAGCGGCGTGCTGTGGGGCCTCCCCTCTTGTGGTTATGTGCTGGCTTGGGCGGCCAGTTCTGGGTGCCTGGCGAGCCAGCGGCGGGCCTTGGCGTCCTGCCGCTCCTGCGCCTCCCTGGCCTTCTCCTGCCAGCCGGGTTCGGGCGGCTTCGGGGGCTTCGGCAGGTCACTCTGCTTGGCTCCGACGGCGGAGGCGATGTAGCAGCAGATCTGCCAGGCGGCCATGCGGGTAGCGGTCACCTCGTCGGAGAGGGCGACGTCCCCACCCATAGCCCTACCCAGGGCACTGCCGGGCGGGAGCCCCCGGATGAGGACCAGCAGCCGCCTAGGGGTCAGCCGGCCCCGGTAGAGGTCCAGCAAGTCGATCCCGTACACCCTCAGCAGGTCAGCTTCGATCTCCTCCCCATGCTCCCTGAGGAGCGCAGGGAGGGCGATCAGTTTCCCGCGTTCAGGGCCTCGAACACCTGCTGGAGGAACTCGCCCATGGCGTCGGCGTTGACCTTGCCGTCGGCGTCGCGGACGTGGGCCTTCACATCGTTGTAGGCGTCGCCCAGGACGGCGCGGGTCACGCGCATCATCGCGGCCGGTGAGGCGCTACCGTCCTCCATGGCGGCCAGCGCCTCAATCACCTCCCAGTCGGACTGGAAGACGGTCGGGTCAACCGTGACGGTGAGACCATCAACGGTCACCTCGACGACGCCTCCCTCGTTGGCCTCAGCCGCCTGGAAGTCCTTCGGGGTCGCAGCACCGATCTCCTTGGCGCGCTTCCCGGTCTCGCTGGTCTTCTTGCTAGTCATCTGTCGGTCCCTTTCGGTGGTTGGCGGTCCCAGAATGTGGTGACCCCACCCCGGCGCAGGGACCGACCATCCGCGCCGGGGCAGGGAGAATGAGGGCCTATCAGGCCGGGATCAGCGACTTCGCGTTGGAGTAGATGACGTAGTCGCCCAGCACCGAGAGCTTGTAACTCCAGGCGGTCAGTTCGCCGACCTTGAAGGCGACCTCGCCGCGCTCACCGAGCTCGAGGCGGGGGAAGACGATCCGCATGCGGGTGCGCGCGTCCCCGGTGGAGGCGGTGTCGAAGACGTCGAGGACGCCACTGAGCACGGTCACCGTGCGCTGCGCCTTCGCCGTCAACTTGGCGACGTCCGTCTTCTGTGGGGCGCCACCGATCTGCTCCTGAATCTTCTCGGCCTTGGCGTTCAGGAAGCGGGTCACGATGTCTAACTGCGACTCCAGGAGGGCGGCCTCCAGGCCGGTCTCAGAAGAGTCCATGAAGGTGCGGACCACGCCATGGCCTTGGTGGCCTTTGATCTTGGTCACCGAGTCGTCCATGGTCAGCTTGATGCCGTCATCACTGAGCCATCCGCAGTCCTTCAGGGTGGTGGGTACGGCGGTGGTGAGGCCCTGGATCTTGGTGGCGAGGGCGGGGTCGTAGGCGCCCAGGTAGAGACTGTCGTCGTCAGACCCGAAGCCCAAAACGTTGTCGCCATTCACTGCCATTGGTGTTCTCCTTACGGTTGGTTCCGTGTGGTGATCTGGTAGGTGGCCGTCGCTCGGGCGGCCGTGATAGTCGGGTCGGGCGACTCAGATGGGGCGTTCCCCGTGACCTTCGTGACCGGCCAGTCGTGACCGGCCACGAGCGCGTTCACGGCGGCGTCAACACGAAGGGCCAGGCGCATTGCCTGGCCCGTAGTGGGAGCGAAACTGTCGATGGTGACCTGACCGGTGGAGAGCACCCGCTGGTGCTGGCCCTGCCCGCCCGTAGCGATCACCAGGACCAGAGGATCCGGCGGGTCACCGTTCGCGTAGGGGACGCTGGACATGACCTGCACATCAGGCAGGGCCGCCGCGAGGGCAGCCATCACCAGGGCCTTCGTGTCCCGAGATGTGCCAGCCATCAGCCGCTCCCCCCGCCGTAGACGCGCTCCAAGACGTGCTTGCGGGCCTGCTTCAGCCCCGCCTCACGGGTGCCGGCACGCACGTAGGCGCGGGCACGCGACGTCGTAGACGAGTGCACCTTGAAGCCCTCCCCCGCCCGCTCGGCGAGCCCCTTCGCGGCCCCGTTGACGGCTTCCTGTGCCTCACGGGACTGGAGCATCTGGGCGACGCCAGGCCCGTTGAGCCGGAACTTGATCTTCCCCATCAGGCACCCCCCGTCGTCTTCGGGTCGGTTGCGGCGTGGAGCGTGACCACGGAGCCCTTGGGCCAGCGCGCCGGGGCGCCCTCGACCCTGTACGTGGTGCCTGCGATGCGCAGGAGATCCGATGAGCGAATGTCCGGGTGCTTGCCGCGCCAGTACAGGGTCGGCTGGCTAACGACCGGGAGAGAGCCCACAGCGACCGGCTCGGACGTGCCGCCGGGGTTGAACAGGGCGGGCGGCAGGGGCGTCTCCACGACCGGTCCGGGGACAGCCTCACCGTACTGGTCGCGCCCACCGTCGCCCGCCCTGAGTCTCATCACCTGCACCAGGCCGGCGGCGATCACGGGGCCACCGCCGGAGCCAGCAAGTCCACCTCGAACGCCGCGCTACGGCGGCCGCCCAGTTGCTTCAGTTCAGCCGCCCGCAGGAACAGGTCACCCTCAGGGTTCGCGTAGGTCCATTGATCCGTGAACGGCCCCGTCGTGTGCATCTCCCCAGACACGAGGCCCCGCGGCTCGGGGAGCCCGTCAGCAGCCCCCTGCTCGGCCTGAAGCGCCCGCTTCACGACCGCACAGCAGATGCGCTTCAACGTCACCAGAGACGCGTGCTGCCAGCGCGGAGCCGACGACTTGATGAGGTCCGTCGCATCCTCCAGGAGGACCGCAGCCCGCCTGTGCTCCTGCTCAGACAAGCCACGCCAACGCGCCTCAAGGTCCTCCACCGTCGCGAAGACGTCAGCCATTCTTGCCCCGCTTCAGGGACTCCTCCTCGGGCGGGGCGGTGTCCTCCGGGGCCACGGGCTCCGTGGGAGCCTCAGGGTCCTCGGGGCTGGTCTCGGCGTGCTCGCCACCAATATCGGCGGCGTCGATACCCCACTCCTCCAGCAGCGGAGCAAGCGCCTGCATCGTGGCCTCATCCACCTCGGCGACCCCATCCACGAACTCGACGTGCGGGGTGGTCACCAACAGCGACGGGTGCTTGTAGCAAGTGATCCTCATGATTCCTTCTCTCTCAGGGCCGGGCAGGGGCGCCCCACACACTGCGAGGCGCCCCAAGCCACGTCAGCCAGCAGCCACCGTCAGGCAGCCGTGCGCCTTCTCGTTGCCGAAGCGCAGGCCGATCTCGCCGTAGATCTGCACGTCATCCGACGCACCGGTCTTCGCCAGCGGCTCCGCGAAGAAATGCCCCTTCCCGGGGACCTCCAGGAACACCGGAGCCAACTGCTCCAGGGACGCCACGATCAGCTTCGTAGCCGGCACGTAGCGGCTGAGCATGATGTTCATCGTCCCGAAGTCGGTCTCCAGGGTCTTGAGGTTGACGCCACCGACGTTGCGGGTGCCCTCCTGGTACTTGGCGTCCTTGATGAACACCTTGGTCAGGGCGCGCTTGAGCTTGGAGTTGACGATGATGGTCCGGGTCTCGCCCTCCTGGAGGCCCCCGTTCGTCCACACCTTCTCAACCAGGTCGAGGACGTCAGCCTCGGTCAACTCCGCGGCCTTGTGGGTGGTGGTCGCCACGTTGGTCTTGATCGCCTCGATCAGGCCCTTGGTCTTGCGGGCGGTCTGGTTGTCCGTCGGGTTGGCGAACGTCCCAGTGATGAAGCCCTTCTCGACATCGCGGGCGATCTGCTTCATGGCGGTGCCGATCTGCCAGGCCAGCTCGTCGGCGGGCAGGACAGTGTCACCGATGGTGACGGTCTTCGCACCAGTCGCCGGGGTCACCTGCTTGGTCGCGCCCTGCTTGGTGTAGGAGACGCTGACCTTCTCCTGGTGAATCTCGACGACGTTGTAGTCGGCGAAGCGCTGGCGGCCCTCGGCGGCGGGGGCAGTAGCACCCTCAGTGCGCTGACGGCCGTCGTCCGCGTCGCGCAGGTCGTAGCCGGACCAGGAGAAGATAGTGCTGCCAGCGGAGACGCCGCCGGTCAGGCCACCGATCGAGGACAGCAGCGGCGTGTCCTCAGGGCTGGCGGCGAAGAGTTCACCCGTGTAGTTCGGGCAGTTGTAGGTGGTTGCCATGCCGGTGATTCCGGGCATCATGGCTCCTTTCGTTCGTGATGGCTCATCAGTGGGAGCCGAGCTTCAGGGCCTTCAGGGAGGCCGTGAGTGTCCGGTCCCCGGCCGCTTCGGCTGCGGCGATCTGCTCATCGAGGGAGGCGGCTCCTGCTCCGGGCGGGTTGCCGTGGTGGCGGACGACCGGCTGGGCGGGGTCCTCGGCGGGCTTGGCCTGCTCGGCCGCCCATGCCTTGACCTGCTCGGCCCAGGCGGCGGGGTCGTCGCCGGGGCCTGCGAGGATGCTGACGGGGACACCGGTTGCCGCGGCGACCTCGGCGCGCTCCTTCTCGGCCCGCATGGCGGCAAGGTCGGCCTGGAGGCTGGCAAGGGTCTCGGCCTGCTTCTGGGCCTCGGTCTTGCCTGCATCCTCGGCGGCCTTGATCTGGGCTGCGAGGTCGGCGGCGCGCTTCTCGGCCTCACGGCGTGCGGCGCGCTCGGCGGCTAGGGCCTTCTTGCCAGCGTCTCCGAGCGTGTCGGTGGCGTCGCCCGTCGCGGGCTCCCCACTGGTCTGCCCGGTGGTCTCGGTGGCCTCAGTCGGCTCCGCGGACTCATCGGCACTTGCGGCCTCAGCGGTCTGGACGGTCTTGCGCATTGGGTTCTCCCTCGGTGATAGGTGCCATCGCGGCACGACAAAGCCCCCACCATCGCGGCAGGGGCTCGGTAGGTGTTTGGTCACTCGGCGGGGTTAACCCCGTCAGTGACGGTCTCGGGTGCGAGGCGGCGCATCTCGGCCGCGATGGTGCTGGCATCGGCGGGGGCCCCGCGCTCGGTGACCTTGGCGCGGGCCGCCTTGTACAGGGCCTCGTAGCGCTTCGGGTGGTAGCCGTCGATCCGTTCGGGCTGCCCCTTCCACAGGGGGGCGATGAGGCACCGGCAGTGATCGTGGTAGCGGTGCCCGTCGCCGCCGGCCGCTTTCAGGCTCCCGTAGATGAAGCCTCGGCCCGCGAGCATGAGGCACCATGCGCAGCAACCCCCAGCCGGGGGTACGCGGGCGAAGCGGGGTTTGAGCGGGTCTCGGGCGACATTCTGGCTCACCGTCTCCTTGCCTTGGGTGAGGATGAACCGGGTCAAGGTCGCTCGCAGGCGATCTGCCGTCACAGCCGTGTCGCCCTGGAACGCCGGGCCGGCCGCCCACCGGGTAGCCCGCTCAACCTGGACGGCGCTCGCCCCGTCGGCCAGCACCCCGGTCATCGGGGAACCCACAGCGCCTTCACGCACCGCCTCGAACCACTCGGCCGCCTCAGTGGCAGCCAGGTCCCCATAGCGGACGGAGAGCCCCTGCATAACCTCGGCCAGCGCGTCCCGCGCTATCTCCGGCTGAGACCAATCCAGGCGGGCCATGAACCGGTCAAGGTCCACGACGGCGCGACGGGCAGCCTCATCGAGGGCGTCACCCAGCCGCTCCAGGTCAGCCCGCGTCGTCACCGCTGGTCACCTCGACCGGGACATCAGCGGGCCCATGCGGCGCAGGCGCAGTCGGGGCCGGGGCGGCGGCCAGCAGACGATCCAGGACAGCACCAGCCTGCGCCCGCTTGATCTGCGACCTGATACGCACGATCTGCTCGGCGCTGTACCCCAGTTCCTCCAGGGCCACGTCAGTCTGAGCGAGCTCTGGGATCGCCGAAATCTGCTTGACCACGGCGTCGGACTGAGAGACCACGCTCGGCATGGCCGGGTTGCGCCACCTCGTGGCGAGGTTGCGTACCTCGTCGTCCATCTCGGTGACGGGGATGCCGTCACGGAGGCAGATGGCGTCCTGCACGATCCTGTTCAGGCCGTAGCCGATGCTGCGGGTCGTGTTCTGCGCCTCGATAACCAGGTCCTCCTTGGCCGCATAGATCGCCTCAGCCGAGGACGGGTTGTCCTGGACGATGCCGAGCGCGGAGATCGGCAGCGACGTCGCCGAAGCGAACTCCGCAGCCAGCGCCCTCTTCATCGCCAGGAACGGCTCCATCGACTGCTGCGGGATCACCTGCAAGGACGGCTTATCCCCGTCCTCATCCTTCGGCAAGGACTTGAGCCGCCCCATATACCAGGACCAGAGCGGCGTGCGCTCGCCCTGGGCGTTCTGGAACATCTGCTCGTCAGCGCCCAGCAGCAGCAGCGCAGGGGCCGCGTACAGGTCGCTACTGACCTCGGTGCGGAAGCCGGCGCGCACCACCCGGTCGGTGATGGACATTACCTCACGGCTGATACGCGACCGCCCAAACGGGCGACCCAGGGCCGGCCGGTACGGCAGCGGCTCCATCGGGACACGCCCCAGGGAGTGATCCATGCGGGCGACGGCCACCCAACCCCGGTCCCCCAGGGCCAGGCGAGTCACATGCTCGCTAGTGAGGAGGAGCATCGACGTCGGCTTGCCGTTGTCGTCAGCGGAGTCCACCAGCAGGCCGGCCTCCAGGCCACGACGGCGCACGTCCCACAGGCCGGTGGCCCACAGGGCGTCAGCGCCCGTCACAACCACGTCAGGGTCACCCGCAGCCGTGTCCCCCGGCAGAGCCACCACGAAACTGCAGCAGTAGGTCAGGGTCGCGTCCACGAGCTCGGGTACCAGCAGGTCGAACCGGTTGTCGTGGAGGAGGCTCATGGCCCCCAGGGGGTCCTCCTCGCCCGACGGTGACGTCACCCCATCCCACATGCAGCGCGACGCCAGCGACGTGACCGCCTTATCCGGCCAGCCACACACGATGTCCAGCTGGTCCCGCATGTAGGGCGGCACGGAGGCCCCCAGGAACGCGACATTCACCTGCATGTCCCGGTATTGGCGGCGCAGCGCGTTCCGCGACCGCTTGGCCTGCCACTGCTTCACAAGGCGGGCCATGAGGGCGGCGTCATCCTCGGCCAGGCCGACGACGTCGGTCGGCACCGGGGAGTAGTAGGCCCACTGGTCCATCACATCACCACCCCCACGCGGGCACCGGCCAGTTCGCGCGGCCGTCTCTTCGTCGTCTTCGTAGCCCAGTGGGCCAATGTCAATGCGTCCATGCCCGCCGACGTCATCCCCTCCGGCGCGGTCCAACCGAACCCGCCGGATGCGCCGATCTTCCGGCGCGAGATCACGGCGGCCTCAGCCTCTAGCTCGGCGTCGTCCGGGTGAGACAGGGACCGGTCTCGGATCGCGGCGTCCATCATCGCGTGAGCGCTGATGACCTGATCCGTCGTCGGCGTCCAAATCACCTTCGGACTGAACCCCGCGGCACGGAGCCGATCAACCAGGTCACCGGCACCGGACTTGCCATCCACGACGATCTGCGCCCACCGATCCCGATGCTCGGTGAGGTAGTCCAGGATCCAGGCAACACCCTCACCCATGTTCCGCACCCCCTGAGAGGTGCACAACTGGCCGAAGACCGCCTCGGACTTGCGCTCAGGCTTCCGGCCCGCTCGAGCCAGCGCCACCGTGGAGCCATCCACCGAGAACCGCACAGCCGCGCACCAGCGCAGCCCACTCGGGGCGTCGTCCACCGTCAACGCGTTCCACGCCTCACGGCCAATCGCCTGAGACGCGACCTCCGGATCCCAGATCCCCAACCCCTCACGCCGGAACGACTCAGGACCGAGCTGACGCTTCATCCTGAGGATCGCCGACTCCGGCGTCCGGTGCGGGAACGACGGATTCGCCTTCCGCCACTGCTTCCTGTCGTCCGGGTCCGCGTCGTCATCCGCGCCAATCTCGACGTACAGGCCATCAGTCAGTTCGCCGGCCAGCGCCGCCTTACGGAAGCCACTGAACGCCTCGCTCGGGTCCGTCGGGCGCGGCGGCGTCCCCAGGCGCAGGATCAACGGATTCGGGGCTGTATTGACCGCCGGAACCATGTCATCCAGGGCCTTCTGCCCGAGAATCTGCGCCTCATCAAACACCAGGACGTCCACCCCGGCGAAGCCACGGCCAAAACCGCCCTCGCGCGCGCCGAACAGGATCCGAGAGCCGTTCGTGAAGGTGATCTCCTGCTGGCCATTCGCGGCGCGAACGTTAGCGATGTACGGGGCGATCTCCGGCTTACTGGCGAGACCCCGCATCGACGCGAACGTCTCATCCGCCGTCCTCGTGCGGTGTGCCGTCCACAAGACGAACAGGCCCTCCTGGAGGGTGCACAGGGCGAAAACGATCGAACCGATCGTGTAGGTCTTGCCCACCTGGCGCGGCATCGAAATCTGAACGCCGTCGATACTGGCTGCGTAGAGACCACTATCCCGCTTCGCAAGAATCCCGCGCCCTAGCCCATCCTGCCAGCGGTCAAAGCCGAGCGCGAAGAGCTTGCATCGGTCGCGCACGCGCGGCCAGCCCGTGGACGTGATGCCCTCAGGCAGGATCAGGTGCTTCGCGATGTCGGACAGGCGCGGCTCAGATGTCCCCGAGCCCATCCTCATCCTCCGTCGCCTCAGTCGCCGTCTGCCGCTCACGCTCCTCGCGAGCCAGATCGATCTCCCGGATCGACTTGTCCACCTCGATGAGACGGCGCGACAGAGCAGCCAGGTCACGCGGGGGAGTATCAGGGGCGCTCACCGCGGCCGCGAGACGACGACGGAGCGCCACCATCACGTCCCGATTGTCCCCATGCTCCGTCGCGTCCAGGACGCTCATAGGGGCCGCGGGGGCCGTCTCATCGTCCCTCACAGCGCGGAGCTTGCGTGCGGCACTCATAAGCACCCCCTTGGGAAAAAACAGTGGGGAGAGATGCCGCTATACCCACGGGGGTGCGAGAACGGGGGACGGGAGGGTATATCCCCCCTGTCCCGGCGTTTCTGCGGCTACTCTACCAGGTTTCTGTGTCGGTTGTCTGTTGGATTCTGGCTGGCTGGCTGTGTTTGCGTTTTGGTGGCCGTGACTTTCTGCCGTTTCCTTTTTTCTGGTTGCATTTTCGGCAGATGATTTGGATATTCTCTAATGAGTCGTTTCCGCCTCGACTGTGAGGCACGATGTGGTCGGCCTCAGGGCTACTAGGCAGTAGGCCAGCGTCCCAGGTGAGGCGGACGTGGCAGATGGGACAGCGCTCTAGTCCTGCCGCGCGCGCTGAGCGCTTAGCTGCTGCTGCGTTGTGGAGCCAGCGTGTGGTGCCGGTGCGTGAGGTGGCCATCGGTCCTCCTCACGCGTGTGCGCACGCGGGCCGCGTCGTGCTGCTGTGCACGTGCGGCCCGCGTCGCTTCTCCCCATTCCCTTCTCCCCAGAAGGGTAGGCAGCAGTGGAGCCCAGCGACCGTGTGGGTCGGCTGGGCTCTGACACTTTGCCTATGTTCGTATGATGCGCGTTTCAGTGTGGGTGTGCAAGTGGTGGTGCACGTTGGCGTGTTGCGGTTTGGTCACAGGCTGGGGTGTGTTTGTTGTGGGGTACCCCCATTGTCGATACCCCCTCCCCCTGCGTTGATACCCCCACCCCCTCGTTTGATGGGGGTGCCCCTGTTTTATGTGGGGGTGAGGTGTTTGTTGCAGCCCCCCTCTTTGTTGTGGCCTACCCCACTGTTTGTGTGTGCCCCCTGGGCTTGCTTTCATTGTGTATGCAGGCATACACTTAAGTCATCGGGAACGAACCCGATACCAAACTACATAGAGAGGAGGAACCATGAACCAGGTTCTCACCATCATCGGCACGGTAGCGTCGGTGCTGGGATTGCTGGTCTCGCTGATCGCACTGCGGCTCACCTGGCCGCCGGACGGTAACGGCAAGCACCGGAAGTGAGAGACGGCGGGGATTGAAAATGATCCAAGCATCTTCAATCCCCGCCCTCCTGGTCAGGGTACATCCTCTCGGGAAGGAACACCATGACTGAGACCGGCCGCCGCCGCGTCGTGATCGCCTCGCTGGCCGTCGCTGTCGTCCTGGCCCTGGGCGGTGTCGTCGCCGCAACGACCACCGCGCTGGCGCCCTGGGCGATCTGGGGCGCAAGCCTCTGTGTCGCCGCCGACAACCTGGCCGCCGCCTTCGCCCGCCGCAACAACAACTAACCCCCATCGCCCGCCCCATTCCGGGCGGGCACCCCTGGAAAGGAACTCCCCATGGCCCGCTACGACTGGCACCCCGCCAAGTACTACGACGCCCCCGGCGCTGTCCTCGCCGCCTCCGCCCCGGATGGTGCGCACATCACCTTCTTCCTCGACTTCATCGACGACGACGTGCAGGCGTCGTTCCTGGTGCGCCACCCTGGCGGCTACTACTCGACGACGGAGGACCCGGCTCGCTGGCCCGAGCTGGAGCGCTACCTGCCTCGCTCGGAGTGGCCCGAGGAGATCTACGCCGGCGAGCACGGTCCGTCGGAGCGTCACCCTGACCCGGCGGTGACGGAGGCTATCGACGCCTACCGCCGGGCGATGCTGGACGACTGACCACCCACCTGCCCGGCCCTCACCTCGGGGGCCGGGCCTGACCTGGAAGGAGTAGCGGTGAGCGCTGAGACTGAGCGCGCGTTGGAGGAGGCTGTGATGGCGCATGTGGCCTCCGAGAGCGATGGTGACATGGTTGGTGCGTGGCTGCTGCTGGCGCAGACGGAGCGGCTGTCGGATGCGGAGGAGGGGCGTAGCGCCTACAACTCCCACCTGCGGGGGAACTCGTTCACGATGGTGGGCATCTGTGACGCCTGGAAGCACTCGGTCATGGTGAGCACGGTGAGTGACTCATGAGCGCTGAGGGTGTCCCGAGCTTGATGGAGTTGGACCGCTTGCGTTGTGAGGTGGAGGCGGTTCGTGAGGCGCTGGGTGAGGTTGAGGATCGGCGTCGGGCTGCGGCGGTGGCTGCGGTGCGGGGCGGGATGGGTAAGCTTCCGGTGGCGGTGGCTGCGGGGGTGACTCGGCAGACGTTGGACAAGTGGCTGGGAGACTGGACGCGCAAGCGGAAGGAGTAGCATCATGACCAGTTTCTATGACGCCACCAAGGTCGCCGGCATCATCCCCATCCCACGCTTCTTCAACTCCGGCTCCTACAGATTGTCTGACTGGAAGGCGAAGAGCCTCAACCCCCATTTCGTTGTCGCATATGTCATTCACCGCTTCCCCCACGCTGCCGTCACCGTTGATACCGATGGTGAGTGGCCCCGTGTCAATCTTGGGGCGACGACACTCGAAATCCGGGGCGATATCACTGACCTTGGCGGTGGTGATTACAGGGCGTGGGAGACACCTCGCGATGCAGGTGAGCGGCTGCTTGCTGCTCATGGCTGGGACCAATCCTTGTCGGTTAAGGAGCGTATCGCGGCGCTAGTGCGCCCGGGCGTCCGCATGAAGGGTGTCCGCAACGGCTGTGTCATCCCCATCAAGCATGGGGAGAAGATTGAGGTCACCGTCGCTGACGACGAGTGCACTATCACTGTTGGTGATACCTGCTATCACCGCAGTGAGTGCGGAGGTATCTGGGATGCGGCCTACCTGGCCGACACGCTTGCCCCTCGCTGACGGCCCCACAGACGCAAGGCGCCCCACCTGGCTGGTGGGGCGCCTTCGTCATGCTCGGATGCTGCTCACTTCATGTCTCCGATGGTGTCTCGAGCTTCGGTGAGCATGCCGATCACCTGGTCTATGGCCTCGGTGGCGTCGGCGGTTGGTAGGCCGGCTGCGAGGCCGCCGATGGCGGCGGCGTGTCCCATCATGGCGGCGGCGAGGCTTCCCTTCATGGACGCCTTGACGGCTTCCTCGGCGACGGTGGTGATCGCCGTCTGGATCATCTCTGGCGTCATGCGGCCTTGTCCTTCCTGTGTGCTGCGGCGGCGAGTAGGTCGCCGACGTGGTATCGGCCTTCGTGGTCGGTGAGGTGGCCGCGGTGTTTCCAGAGTCGGATGGTGCCGGGCCGGGTGGGGTATCCGGCTTGGGTGAGTAGCCGGGCGCCTTCGTCGGGGGTGACTAGCCAGTCGGCGGCCGCCTCCAGGTGGGACTGGAGGAGCGGCTGCAACTCCCACTGGGTGTCGCAGGCCGGGCACCTGGCCCACGAGGATCCCGGTGGGGCGTAGATGGGCTGGTCGCACACTCCCTGGTCCCCCAGGTCGGTGAGGCACCGCCCGTAGAAGCGTGCGTCCTCGGGGATGTCCACGAGGGCCGTGAGTGCCCGGATGGCGGCGAGGACCTCGGGGATGAGGGCGGCTAGCGCGGGCCGGCCGGGGTGTGCGGACGCGCCCCTGAGCGCGAAGGCGACGCTTCCCCACGTCTGCGGCGTGGCGATCCCGAGGATGTCGCACGCCGTCCACTTCGCCCATTTGAGGAGGGTCCTCTCGTGGGCGCTCGCGGCCTGGATGATGCCGAGCCGCACCGGGGGCCGGCTGCATGGGGTGGTGGCTGCCCCGCCGCCTTGGCCGCGCCGTAGCCCGACCTTAGCGGCGTCCAGGGCACCCATGAGTGCCACGATGCCCTGCGCGGCTTCGTCGAGTCGCCGGCAGGCCGTCACGCTCACGTACCGGTCACCCCGCAGTGGCTCCCCCGTCACGGGGCAGGAGCGGGCGTCGGTGCTCACGCTAGGAACCCCGCAGCGACGGGGACGCGGATCTCCCCACGCCACTCATCCAAGGGGGCGACCATGCTGTCGTCCTGCCCGTCGGCGACCTCACGGCGAATGAGGTCCGGGTTGAGGACGTCAGCGAGGTCCGCGAGCTTCTCCCCGCCGATGGTGACCTGCCCGTCACGGATCGTGAGGATGATCGCCGCCGGGTGCTGGTCAGTCACGGGTGTCCTCCTTCGAGTTGGCGGCCCGATCTGCGGCGTAGCGGATGGCGTCGGCGATCTGCTGGACGGCCCGCTCTGCCGTCTCAGCGCGCTCGCGGAGGCCCCTGATCTGTATGAGCGCGCACCACATGGCGACACTCAGGCACAGGGGTGCGAGCCCCGTCAGAATCCAGTGAATCCAGGCTCCCATCAGCGGTCCTCCTCCTCGATGATCTGGGCCGCCCACGCGAGGGCGTACTGGGCGATTGCCAGGAGATCCTTCATTGGCCCGCCGCTCATACCGTCGTCGATTCCGGCGGCGATGTCTCCGGCGAGAGACGCCATGATGGTGAACCCACCCCAATCAGGATCGGATTCGGCGCGCGCCTTGACCTCGCTGAGTGCGTCGGCTCCAGGGGCTATGAGGTCCACCCACTCAGTGCAGACGCGGACGATTGAGATCAGTGGCGGCACCTGGTGGGTGGCTGCCTGGAGGGTGGCAAGGTCACCCAGGAGTAAAGCTAGTCTCCCCTCTGGGTCGAAGTCTGAGAGGCGGGGGGCCACAGTCTTCGTCTCCTTGACCCGGGTAACGGCCCGGTCGAGGGCGCTGGGCTTGTCTGCGGGCAGGTGGGAGAGGATCGGGTCCACTGCGTCACCGAGGGTTTTGAGGCCCGCCGGGGTGTACTCCCCGTCCCCGTGCCACGCCTTTTTGAGTTCCTCTAAGCGGGCGGTGGGGACGGCCGTAACCTCCTCCCACTCGTCGATGTCATCGGACGAGGCTTTGCGGAGAATTGAGTTCCCTGCGCGGGGGCCGGTCGCCAGGAGGTACTCGTCATCCCTGGAGCGGGTCGCCAGCACGTCACGGACCGGCTCGTCATACTCCCTCCCGCGGACGACTCGGATGAGGGGCTTGTCGGGCCAGGTGCTCACGGGAAGATCCTTCCGATCATGTTTGTATCGACGGTGAACTGGACGGCGGTGGCTTCGTGCCCGCAGGTTAGGCACTTGATGGTGATTTCCGGCTCTTGACTTAAGGTGAGAGGCGTGCCGTCCACATACTTCTCGTATCGGTATTCTGTGAAGGAGACTTTCGCTTTGAGGTAGTGGTCGCCGCATTTAATTTGGCCGGATTGCATGAGCGTGCTCATGGGTCAGCCTCCGATGATTGCGCGCCAGGTGGCGGCGATGACCCACAGGATGACGCTGATGACGGCGAAGGCTGCGGTGAGGGCGAGGATGAGGCCGACGGCGTACCCGATTCGCTGACCGAAGGTGGGGTTGGGTTTCATGGTCAGCCCTCCTTGCCGCTGGTCTTGACGTCGATGTCCGGGACCAGAGTCTCCGGCCGGTAGACAACCTTGTAGTGGTAGGCGTCGGCCTTGACGGGCTCGGTCTGCTCAACCACGTAGGTCACGTTGTCCGACAGGCCCAGGAAGTGCTTCTTGAACTGGTTGTCGCCGACCTTGCAGGTGACCTCGAGCTGGCCCTTGGAGTTGTCCTCCTTGGAGTCCTTGATGGAGCACAAGCCCTCGATGGTGAGGAGGTACTTGTCGGTGATGCCGTTGACGAAGGTGATGCGGCGGGTCACCTTGAAGTTGTCACTGTCCTGGCTGATGTTCCAGGAGGCGGTGTCAGCGGCCGAGCAGCCGGCCAGGGTGAGGGCCGCCGTAGCGGTGACGGCGGCGGTGAGATGGCGAAGTTTCATGGGTTCTCCTAGGGTTGAGCGGGATTCTGGTGGGTTGGGGTGGTGGCTGGCCCCGGCCCAGCAGTCGGGGCCAGCCATCGGGATTAGAACGGGGGCTCACCGGTGGGGGCGCCCCCGGTGCCCCACGGGTCCTGCGCCGCGTTGGGGACGTTCCCCGAACCGAACGCGGCAGGCTGCGCGGGCTGGCCGTGCTGGGTGGGCTTCGGGTGCAGCCCCCAGGTGTCCACGTTCAGGTTCAGGGCCGCGGCCGGCTGGCCATCGTTCCCGGCCCAGGCGCGCACGCCCGGGCGGCCGGTGAGGGTGAGGAGCTGGCCTTTCTGGACGTGCTCACAGAAGGTCTCCGCCTGGTCTCCCCACACGCTGACCCGCACCCACACGGTGTCGCCTGCATCGACCCATTGGCCTGTCTGCTGGTCGTATCGGCGGGGCGTGTAGGGGACGCTGACGTTTGCGACGGGTTTCCCGGATTGGGTGAATCTCATTTCGGGGTCTGCGGCCGCGTACCCGGTGACCGTCATTTCAAGTTGGGGCCTTGCAGCCATTTCTTTTCCTTCCTGGGGTGCTGTTCATATTCTCGCGTTTTCGCTCGGGTTGCGCGAATCACGACACGCCGGGGCGAGATATTCCGCGATAAGGGTGGCGTCGAAATCAATCAGCCGAATCGGAATGATCTCGTCATCATCGGCCGTCCCCACCGTGGCGAATCGAGTGCGACCGGTCATAACGCCTCCGTATTGGATAGGACCGTGACCCGCTCGGTGAGGATCAATACCCGAAGCGCGATCACCTCGTTATCGAACGGGACTACCTGCGGATTCTCCTGAACGAACCAGGGGAACCGGTTCCCGTCAATGATGATGCTGTTACCGGAAACGGTGATCTCCTTAGCGAACCGCTCACAGTCAACCTCGATGGCGGCAGGGGCCCGGGGGCCTTCGGGCACGTAGCGGACGGGGTACGGCCCTCCACATACGGGAAGAGTGGGGCACCCGGTGAGCGCATGAAAACCCCACCATCGGCCACTGCAAAGCTGGTAGGCGACCCCGTAGGCACTCGTGACAACAGTGCCTTCTGGGAGGTCGTCAACCTGGGCGGGAATGTCTCCAGGCTTGGGGGCTGCGGGGGTCACGATTTCTCCTTTGGGGTGTAGATGATGGTGTACGGCGCCCACCGCGGACTGAGGGTTTCCCGGAGGTCATCACTCCCACCGGCAAGCTCCCATATTCCAGAGTGGGCGCGCTGCCATGCGTCCCCGTCGGCATCGAGGACCACAGTCTCCAAAGGCAGGTCGCCGCCACTCCCCTCCACTGGGCGCCTGTCGGCGGCTTCCTTTAGGTTGTCGATTTCCTCTTCGAGGTCGGCGATGTGAAGGATGAGCGCGTAGACGTCTTCGATCGCCCCCAAGTAGGAGCCGGTGTGCTCGTATTCCTTGAGCTTGTCGAGGATAGTGGCCTTGTCGCTCATCGATCTTCTCCTTTGGGGACGTATACGACGATAAACGGCCCGTTCAGGAGGGGCAGGTCTTCTCTCGGGAACGGATTGATGCGGTCCCCCGCCCACCACCAGCCGTCTTCTCGTCGGGACCACGCGTCCCCGTCCCTGTCGATGGCGACCGTCCCTACTGGGAAATTGGCAGTCTTGGAGCCGCCCCAATAGGCGGGCATTCCGCGCATGATTGGGCCGGAGTGCTCCTCGGGATTGTCGTAGGCGGTCATGATGTTCATCGGTTCTCTCCACCCTGGTAGCGGGTGAGCCAGGCGAGGGCGAGTGCCCCGACCTGGGTGACCTCGGCGATGGTGTCGGCCCCGTGGCCGGTCCCCTTGGCGTTGTCGTAAGTGAGGGAGGCGGCGACCTCCCCCACCTCCTCGGCGAGGGCGTAGAAGCGGTTTTCGTCCGTCGGGCCGTCGCAGTCCAACGTCATCCCCGGGTGCTTGATGGCGGCCCGCTCCCATTCGGCGACGAACGCGGCCGCCGGATCCTCGACGTCGAGACCAATGAGGATCGACGCCGCGTCAGCCGCGACGAAGCGGAGCGACCCAGTGATAGCGTCGCGCCGCCTGCTCTCGGGCATGGCTTCGCGGCCGTCGTTCTCGCCGATGATCGCCGCCCCGACGATGGCGAGACGCAGGTTCCATCGAGAGACCGAGTAGAGAATCGGCTGCCTGATGAGCCCCGCAGCAGCCGCGATCTCCTTGGCGGTATCAGTGAATGGGCAGGTCATTGGTGTTCCTTCCGGTAGGTGTGGGTGATGAGGATGAGGGTGATGAGGAGGACGGTCATGCCGCCTCCGTGGGGTGGTTGGGGCAGACGACCTCCCCGTCCATGTCGTCGGTGATCTCCCAGCCGAGACGGCGGGCGAGGGCGTACATGCCGTTCAGGCGAGATACATTTCGGGGGATGTCGTCGTACTCCTCGGGGAAGTCGATCCGCTCCTCGCAGCCGGGCCAGTCGCAGGACATCGACACGTAGACCCGCCGAACCGGGATGACCTGGATCATGACGCGGGTTCTCCGGGGAGGTCGTCGATGACGGCGGCGGGCACCTCGACCGGCTCGGCCTTGGGCTTGCGCTTGCGGGCGACCTTGACGGTGGGCTGGTCGTCTCCGAGGCCGTCAAGCTCGACTTCCTCGGCCGAGTAGGAGAGACCCATGAGGGCGTCTGCGGCGATCATGCGGCACACCTCGGCGGTTGCTTTGGCGCGCAGCATGGCCTGCGGCTCCTGGGAGTACTTCTTGTTGCTCAGGTACCCGGCGGTGCGGGCGCGCTCGATGGTCCAGGTGGAGGACTGGACCTGCTGGGATCCACGTCGCCGGCCGGAGACGGTGACGCTGGTGTCGGACTGGTCGTCGACCCAGACGTCGTGCCCGGCCTGCTGGACGACGGCGAGCATCGTCCTGGCGTAGAGGGCGGGCTTGCCGGAGATGACGTAGATGCTCTCCATGGCGGCGATGGGGTCGAGGCCGAGCGAGGCCCCCTTCATGATCGCTACCCCCGCATCGGTGGTGTTGCCGCGCAGGTGGGCGGGCGCGAAGCTTGAGGCGCAGAGGACGCGGGCGAGGTTCCCGGCGTCGCTCATGGCGAGCGCCCAGGACCGCAGTTGGGCCTGCGCGCTCCCGGCCTCGACGGCGGCGGGGGCCTGCGGGGCTGGCGCTACGGCGTCGGCGCTCGCGGGCTGTGTGGTGGTGAGGTCGGTCATTTGTGGTCTCCCCAGGAGTCGATGGTGATGGTGAGGTCGGCGACGGCTTTGACGGCGAGGAAGGCGTTCCAGGCGTGGTTGACGGACGGGAACTCGACGAGCCGGCAGCCGTCGGGCTGGACGTGGATGGCCCCGATCCGGTCGATGGGCGGCATGGGCTGCTCGGCCCCGTCGGCGTCGAGGTGGAACTCGGCACGCGCGTAGGCGGCGCACTGGAGCGCATAGGAGCCGTGGATGCTGTTGGACGTTTTCAGGTCGAGGAGCCAGGTCTCACCACCCATGCGGGCAATGAGGTCAGCGGTGCCCGCGTACCAGTGGGCGCGGCTCGCCAGGCGGGCTTCGGTGAGGATCGGCTCGACGTCGTGCTCGTCGAGGAAGTCCACGTACCCCTCGACGTAGGGGGCGAGGCTGGCGGGGACGTCTACGGCCTCTCCGAGGGCGACCTGCTCGGCGAGGGCGTGCACCCTCGTGCCGCGCACGGCAGCCCGGTCCCTGGCCTGCCACGGGGTGCGCTTCAACCGGTTCACGACCGCATCCCGGCCCTGCGCGCCGATGGTCGCGGCGAGGGTGACCGCCTCGTCGGCGGCGGCCTCAGCGACCACCTTCGCGGACCAGTACGGGAGCCCCGGCTTGGGGAGCCCCTTCCCGATGATCGTCGTCACCCCCGTCACCGGGCGTCCGTCGAGGCTGTAGCGGTGGCGGGCTTCGTCGAATGTCAGGCTCATAGCGGGTAGCTCCTTACTCGGCTCGGCATGGGGGCTGGGGAGACGCACGGGTGGCCGGCGGCCGCCAACTCGGCGACGGTGGGGTTCCTGCGCCGGGCGGCCTTGGGCTGGACGCCCTTGCTTCTGCGCCATTCGGCGGCGCGGCGGGCGCTGCTGCACCGAGCACAGAGCCCCTTCCCGTGATAGGGGCGACTGCCGGGCCAGTCTTCGACGTCGGCGCTCCGGGGGCGCATGAGGGTCCCACAGTCGCCGCAGTGCTGGGGGATGCTCCAGTCGATTCTGCGGCTCACTGGAGGTACCTCCCGTCCTTGACCATCTCGGCGCTGGTGAGGACGTCGCTGATAGCGCCGTCGAGGGCGGCCAGCGGGCCGTTGACGGCGATCTCTCCGAGGTCGCGGAGCGCCTTGTCTTCGACGGCGGCGAGGTCGATCCACTTGCGGATCTGGTCGCCCCTTGACTGCTTGACGAGCCGGGACGTGACGCCCCGGTAGTGGCCCTCTGGGGTGCGGAGGAGCACCTGCCCGTTGATGGGCTTCGCTGTCATGTCCCCGGGCTTGCCGGTGGCGTGCCGCTCACCGTCGATCACGAGGATCATGGGCGCGGTCGGCCACGGCGCGGGTTCCTCGGGGGCGGCTTCCAGGAGGATCACGCGGGGGTTGTAGGCGATGGCCTCCGCCGTGTCCTCAGTGGCCCGTTCCATGTGCCAGATGCCGTGGGGGTCCTCGTAGGCGATGAGGTCGCCGGGCTTCGGCTGGTAGTGGTCGTTCACCGGTCGCCCCTCACGGTGAGGTGGATGAGGCAGTGGTCGCGGCGGATGAGGCCGGTGGGGAGGGAGCCGACGTGCTCCCACCCGTCGCGCTCGAGCTTGCGGACCTTGCGGCGGCCGATGGGCCCCCAGGTGGGGATCCACTGGGACTCGTAGAGGACGATGGTGCTGGTGCTCATGGGTGTTCCTTTCGGGGAGGTTGGGGGGTTAGAGGCCGTTGGTGAGTGCGTCGGCGTCGACGCTTAGGAGGGTGGCGAGCGAGCCGAGGAGCCGGGACCGGTGTGCGGCGTGCTGGCCGATCTCACCCCAGGGGGTGTGGGCGTCGATTCGGCCGGCCCCGCGCCGCTGCCGGTCACGCTCATCGAGGGCCGCGGCCTCCGAGTCCTGGTAGTCGGCGCAGGCGCACAGGAACTCGGCTGCGTCGGTGACGTCCACGCCGTCGCCGGTGACATCTTCGAGGCGGGTCACTTGTCCGCCACCCACGCCATCCAGGCCGTGGTCTCTTCGCCGAGCTCGGCGGAGGAGAGGGTGTCGTCCCTGGTGGGGGTCGCCCAGACTCCGCCGTCCTCATCGTCGACGCGGGTCCAAGCTCGGCCGCACTCGTCGCGGACGACGGTGCCGTTCGGGAGTGCCCAGAGGTCGTGGGAGTACATGCGGGCCCGCCCGTAGGCGGTGGCAGTGACGGCGCGCAGGATGGATTCGAGGGCGGTGATCTGGTCGGCGTTGGCCTCCTGCTGGCTGAGTTCAGCGAGGATGGAGACGGCGTTGTCGGCGGCGGTCTTCCACTGGTTCCGGTAGAGGTCCACCTGGCCCTTGAGTTGGTCGATGGTGTCGCGCTGTTCGCGGACGGTCTGGGCGAGGGCCTGCTCGCTGAGGGTGGGATCCGCGGCCTGTGTGGTGGCCTTGCGCTGGTCGGCGGCGAGCATGAGGAGGCTGATCGCTCCGATGGTGTCGCCGCCCGTGCGGTCGAGGAGGTCGCGGGCCTTGCTGGCGTAGGTGGCGGCCGCGTCGTCGCGGACTTGGGCGCAGGTGGCGAAGTCGCCGCGCACTGGCTTGGGGTAGAGGTTTTCGATCCTCATTTTTCATGGTCCTTTGTGCTGGGGATTGGGCGGGTTGGGTTGGGGTGCCCACGTTGCCCACATGGATAACTTAGTGCTCCATATGGATAACATGCAAGCCAGAAGCGCCCCAGTTACCGAATCGTGACGACAGGGGTGCGGAAGCGTCTAATGCCCCTCAGGCACCCTCAAAGCGGGCGACCCTATGCCGGACACAGACGAAGGGGTGCTAGGCCACCCTAGGTGGCTTACGTGCACGATTCGGGGCACTCCCAGGGCGACCACCACCCCCAGGGTGCGACGAACGCGCCAAAGCGGCCAGCACCTCACGAGCACGAGCCGCACCATCACACGACGACTCAGGCGACGGCGCAGCCATCAACTCCACCACCGGGCGGGCCGGCGGAAGCGCATCAGCCCACGGCACACGCCCAGCACCCAGCGCGTGATCCATCCGAGCCAGCACCTCCGGCAGCGGCGTTGATGGCTCCAGCTCGGCCACCTGTGCCGCCTGCGCCAACGCAGCGCGCCCATGCCGGTCCGCCTCGACGTCGTCGACGCCGTTTCCGATCGCCCGAAGGAACCCCCGCAGGTACGCCGACTGCTCGAAGCCGCTGCGGCCCTCCGTCGGCAGGCTGTGCCGCTCGCGCCAGGCCCGGATCCGCTCACCCCGGACAGCCTTCGCGGCCCGGTTCACGTGCTGCGGCTTCGCCGCCCCGTAGGTCTCCACGTCGCCGGACGCGACGCGGCGCACCGCCTCAGCAAGCACCTCGTCGGTCATGTCCTGGTCCAGGAGCGTCATCCAGGCGCGGATACGCCGCTTGCCACCCTCGGCGTCAACGATGCCGGGAAGCATGCCGGCGTCCACGAGGATGCCGATCGCCAGACTCACGCCGGTTGCTGTAGCCATCAGAGCCCCTCCTTCGCGAACTGCTCAGCCAGGTCGTAGAACACCTGCCCGCCCTGGGATTGCCCGCCACGGGGCCGCTGGGACTGGAGGCGGAGCGTGTCGAACTTCTGGCGGAGCTTGGGGACGCTGAGGACGTTGGCGCGCCAGAAGTCGTTGCCGTCCACCCAGTCGATGATGCGGGTGATCTCTTCGACGCTGCGGCCGTCGCGGTCGATCATGAGGCGGGCCTGCGTGCGCCAGGCTGCGGTGATGCGTGGGGCCCGGCCGGTGCGACGCTGGACGCTTGCGGCCATGGCGTCGCAGACGGCATCGACGTCGGGGCGGTGCTCGACGATCGGAGTCGGCTCGGGGGTGCCCTCCTCGTCGTGCACGCATCCTCTCTCCGACGTAGTCGGAGAGAGAGATGAAGTACGTAGTACTTCATCCTCTAACTCTGTCTCTGTCTCTGCTTTCGGTTTGGGTTTCGTTTGGGTACCCGAGTCGGTTACCGACTCGGTAACCGAGTGGGTTTTCGAGTCGGTTTTGCGGGGGCGGCCACCGCGTCTCCCATTGGCGGTATTCCGGGCAAGACGGGCATTCACCTCCTCGGCGGACTCTTGGTGGTCCAGGAAGTCATGAATCATGTAACCGCCATCACTCGTGCGCACCAGGGACGGAGAAGTGGGGTGGTTGGTGCACAACTCGGTTACAGGGTCGGTTACGTGGTGGGCACCCGACTCGGTTAGCGAGTCGGTAACCGAGTGGGTTTCGGTTTGGGTTTTCGCGCCCCACCGACGGCGAGCCACCGACGCCGGGATCACCCCATCGGTCATCATCTTCCGGCTCCACAAGATCATCTCCACCAGCGTCCTGAACGCCGCATCCGACAGTCCAGCGACCTTCGGAGAGTCCGCGAAGTCCACCGTCAACCGCGCCCACACGCGACGGTCACTGCTGCGAGTCATCGCCGGTCACCTCCATCGTCCAGAACGCCTCCAAGGCCACCGGGCACAAGGAGTCCTCGTCGTAGTCCAGCTCGACCCGCGAGTCCTCATGGGCTCGCACCTGCTCGGCGAACGCCAACAGGTCAGCCCTGGCGATCACCTCACCGTCGAGCGGGATCCTGGCAGTCATCTCAATCATCATTTCCTCCTGAGATTAAATACGGAACTGGTTTGCATACGCCAGGTGAAGGCGGCCCATGCCTCGTCGCCCCACGCCTGTGCAGGGTCGGCGTCTCTGGCTGCGCACTCGGCGGCGTCCTCGGCGAGGGCCCTCAGGTAGTGCACCCACATGCCCAAGGTCTCGAGCAGGAACAGGGAGTTGGAAACACCGACGTCGCCCATGGCCTCATACGCCCAATCCTGGAAGTCGTCTGGGTAGTAGTCGTCGCTGTAGGGACCCTTCCATCTCATGACGTGACTGACCGCGGTCTGGCAGGGCTGGCACTCGCGCCACTCCCAGATCGCCCCGTCACCGACGACCGTAGATTGGCGGTACTGCTCGCCATTGGGGATGCGGCGGCGGCAGTCGTCGCACCTGACGCGCCCCCGTGACCGGGGGGACCTCTCGTGAATGACGTCCACGATGTTCACCGCCCTTCCTGGGCTGCGAGGCGTGCGGGCAGGTCGATCTCGTGAGCGCTGTAGGTGTACTCACCCTCGCGGCCAACCGGGACCCAATCACCTAGATACAGGTGAAACAGGTCGCCGTATGCGTCCATCAGGACTGCGCCTGCTGGCAAGTCGCGGATGTCGTCAACGGCGGTGAGTGACTGGCCGGTGACGTGATCCTGCGCCTTGGAGACGCGGACCATGACGCCGGCGGGGTGCGCGTCGTCGGCGTAGCGCTTGACGGCGGACCACGCCACGATCCGGGAGTCATCACGCAGGACACCCGGCCGCTTGTAGGGGGCCAGGGCGTCGCCGACGGCGCGTTGGAGCTTGTCCAAGTCGGGCTTCGTCTGCGCGTGCTTGCGGGTCTTGGGGGCGCTCTTGGGGCGGGGGAGCCGGAACTCTGCCCACACCTCGACAGGCCCGTCGTGGCGGGGCTCCCAGTAGGCGGCCTGTGCGGCGGCTTCGGCGGCGTGGGCGACCTTGATGCGCCAAGCAGCGAGTTCGGGTCCGCGGTCGTGGGTGACGACGACGCGCTGACCAGACGCGAACGCCCTGGTGGATCCCTCGGTGATCGGCTCACCGGGGACGAAGAATGAGAATGAGTCCATGATGGTTCCTAGTGGTTTGGGGCGGGCTAGGCCGCCAGGAGAGAGAAGAGATCGCCCTGCTCGGGAACCGGCTCGGCGTCAGCGTGGCCGGCGAGGTAGCAGGTGCATCGGGGGTCATGGGCGGCGCGGGCGTCCCACACCTGCCAGGAGTCGACGCCGCCTTGGATCGGGACGCGCCCCAGCCGGTCGGTGACCCAGCAGAGGGGCGCGTTGGCCGGCCAGCGCTCCATCCGGCGGGCGCAATCGTCGTGGTCGCCTGCCTGGCAGGCACCGCAGGCCCCACCACCGGCGAGGAAACGGCGGCAGGGGCATCGGTCGTAGAGGTGCGGCCACTGGGCGTAGTCACGCCGCATGGGAGGCAGCCAGGCGCGCTCTCGGACCCAGGCCGCCTCCTCATCGGTCATCACGGGGGTATCCATCGGTCAGAAGAGGGGGATGGTCCCCATGGTGTGGTCCACGGCGGGCTTAGGGGGCTGGTGGAGAGCCAGGCAGGCCGGGCAGACCTGCGCCTCGGCGATGTGCTCCTCGTCGGCGGGGGCGTAGTGACTGGCGACTGAGTCCCACAGGGCGATCGTTCGCCTCCCGGCGCAGAGCGCCTCGATCTCGACGGCGGTAGGCCCATAGAGCGGGGCAGGTGTGACGTCAGCGATATGCCGGACCAGCCAGCCGGGCGTTAGGTAGCGGGTCATGCCGCCTCACCGCCCCACAGGTCCAGCACCGGCTCCGACAACCGGGCCGCGATGGTCTCGCAGTAGCGCTCCTCCAGCTCGACGCCGATAGACCGCCGCCCCAGGTTCCGGGCAGCAAGGAGCGTGGCCCCCGAACCCGCAAACGGGTCCGCCACGACGCCGGCCGGGCACCGCTCGATGAGGCGTTCCATGAGCCCCACCGGCTTCGGCGTGGGGTGCCCGGTCTTGTTCTCGGCGTTTATCCCCCCCCCTCGCCCCTGAGTGGTGGTGATGACCGCGCCGACGCGGGGAAGACCGGTGGCCTCCCGGTCCCACCCCCGACCGAGGAGGTGAATGTCCTCGAAGTTCGGCCCCCAAGGCAGGGTGAGGTCACCCATGCCGGGCGTGGACGCCTTGTGCCAGATGAGGCGCTGGCGCTCCCCGGCGGGGGCGGGCACGGACCAGCGGCCGAACATGAGCGCCGGCCGGTCGGTGCCCCACAGGGCGGCGACGGCGTCGCGCACCGCCGTGTCCTCATCGCCCGCGATCTTGGTGAGCTTCTTGTCACGGTGCCCGGACTGGAAGTTCATCCCGTAGGGCGGATCGGTGACTAGCACGTCGGCCTCGAGCCACTCGGTGACCTCACGGCAGTCACCGTGGTAGAGGGTGACCTGGTCATCCTCGTAGTAGGGGGTGCTCACGGCTCCTCCTCCTGCCAGAGGCCGCGCTCGGCCGCCAGCGCCGCACAGATGGCCTCGAAGGCGAGGTGGCTGAGGGAGGTCTGCTGCTCCATCAGGGCGTCCCAGTTGGTGGTGGAGACCTTGATGGGCCACCAGTCGGCCACGTAGCCGAGGGACACGATGAGGTTCTGCACCCGGACGTTGGTGTCTGTCGCCAGGTCCAGGTGGTTCAGGTTCTCGTCGGCAAAGTTCCAGCCGAAGACAGCGCAGTCCTCGATGATGTAGTTGAGAGCTTCAGGAGTGGTCCACCCAGTGCCGTTGAGGCCCTGGAGGCACTTGGCGGCGACGACTAGGGAGGCCATGACTATCTCTTGGGTGCGGCGCTCGTTGACACTCCCGTCGATCTGACTCCAAGCGGCCTTCGTGATGAAGCCGCACAGTTCGCCGACCTTCAGGGTGAGGGTCGAGATCTGCTCGCCTGGGATCGGGGCGTCGTTCAGTGACCCCTTGTGCTTCTCCATGTTGGCCTTGACGCGCACGGCCCGCTTGAGCATGGCCTCGAAGTCGGTGCGGCGCTGGGCCATCGTCAGGGTGGTCATGCGGCGGCCCTCCCGGTGTCGGTGAGGGTGAGGAGGCGGGCGCGGCGGCCGGAGGGCGTGAGCGTGTACTCGCCGGTCTCCTCGATGAGGCCCTTGTCTTGAAGCTCGCGCACGGCTGTGCGGGCGCGGGATGGGGAGAGGACGCCGGCGGTGTTGGCGACGACGTTGGCGAGCGTGAACGGGCCGGGGCGGGTGAAGTCGCGGAGGACCATGAGAACGAAGTCCTGCGAGGTGGTGGCGTCCGCGATGCTGTCGGCCGCCCACTGGGACGTGATGGGATCGTTGGCGCGCACGGAACCGCGCTCCTTGGGGTGGATGGTGGATGGGGTGGTCATGCTGCTTTGGCTTCCTGGTCGTTGTGGTGGGGGTGCTTGGGTTGCTGCAACTGGCGGGCTTCGGTGTCGGTGGCGTAGCGGGCGCGGATGGTGAGGGTGAGGATGGGCTGGGCCCCGTGCTGGATTGAGGCCCTGGGGTCGGAGAGGAGGACCATGCCGAGAGTGCGGAGGAGGTCCATGAGGTCTGCGGTGGCTTCGCCGCGCTGGTGGACCACGGGCACGTCGGGGAGCATCCGCCACAGGTAGCGGTACTCGTTGCCACCCATGGGGGTGATCTTGGTGATCGGGGAGATGGTCATGGGGGTTCCTTTCAGGCTTCGGGGAGGCGGTCGATCCAGGCTTCGAGGTCGTCGCGGCGGATGAGGTACTTGGTGCCGGCCATTCGGGCGGGGAGGTGGAAGTCGGGGTCGGTTGCCTTGACGGCTTTGCGGATGTAGTCGACGGACAGGCCGGTGACTGCGGCCGCGCCGCTGAGGGTGTAGGTGAGGATGACGGTCATCGGCGGGTCTCCTTTTCGGCGTGGATGGTGTGGGTGACGGTGGCGGCGGTGAGGGCGGCGGCGAGGAGGAGGACGCCCGTGTGGTGGCCGACGGCGACGCTGAGGGCAAGCTCGGTGAGGATGGCTGCCGCGGCGAGGGCTGCGAGCGCGTAGGTGGTCATGCCGCTACCGCCTCGGCGCTGAGGTGGCGGCGGCTGCTGATGAGCCAGCGGCCGACTCTGCGGCTCGTGGACTCGTAGGTGTTCCCGCTGCGGGTGTAGACGGTTGTCGCTTTGAGGCCGAGGAGGTCTGCGAGGGCTTGGGCTCCGCCGTCGTAGGCGATGAGGTCGATGGTGAAGCGGCCTCCGGCGTGGGCGAAGATGTCGACGTTGCGGATGTCGATGCAGTTGCGTTCGGCCTCGGCGATGAGGGCGTTCACGAGGGGGAGCGCTTCGCTGATGGGGTGCTGGGTGCTGGGGTTGCACATGGGATGTTTCCTAGAGATGGTGGGGGGTAGGTTGGGGTTACTTGGTGGCCTGCGTGAGGAGGTCGGTGGGGGTTGTGTTGAGGGCTCGGGCGAGGCGTTCGGTCTCGTCGATGGTGAGTCCGTGTCCGTTGTTGTGTAGGCGGCGGTAGAGGGTTGGATAGGGGATGCCGGTCTTCCGGCTGGCTGCGGAAACCGAGAGGTTGGATTCGTTGAGTTGGTGGTTCAGGACCTCCGCGAGGCGGGCGGTCATCGGTGAGTTACCCATATGGATAACTTAGTGCTCCATACGGATCACTGGCAACTTCCTGGGAACCGCGTTACCGAAATGCGACCTTGTGATCCATATGGAATAGTGAACCCATGGCCAACATCGACAAGGACCCCACCAAAGGGCTGAACGCCGCCGTCGCCGCCGAGCTCCGGGCCGAGCGAGTCGCCCAGGAAGTCGCCTTCGATGACCTCGTGGAACGCGTCAGCCTCTCCAGGGCCACAACCTGGAGGCTGCTCAACGCCGAGCGCCTCATCACCATCGAAGCCCTCGCGGAGTTCGCCGGAGCCCTCGGCGTCAGCGTCCTGGAGATCGTCGAGCGCGCCGAGAAGCGCCTAGCAAAGAAGACACCCCCCCCCCGCCGAAGGGGGCACCGCGCCCTAGCGATGGCGTAGCCCCCTAGAGACACAGAGAGGCCCCCACCATCATGGTGGGGGCCTCAGTGCTGGAGTGCTGGATCGGTCACGCGGCTCCGAAGTTCAGGGGCGCCTTCCCCTTCCGGGCGCGGCGCTCGTTGATGAGGTCGCCGGTGGTCTTCTGCCACCACTTCTTCGGTGCGGGCTCGGCCCCCTCGGCCGGCTCGGGGGCGGGGGTCGCGGGCGCCTCGGCCTCCCGTGCGGCGTACTCCTGGCCGCGGGCGACGGCAACCTTGGCGCGCTTCACAAAGGCCACGGCAGTCCGATACTCCTTCGCGCCGATCTCGTAGGCGTAGGCATTATCGACGGTCTCGATGACGATGAACTTCGTGGCATCCACCTTCTTCTTCGCGGCGAGCGCGAAGACGCCGATGAGGGCGACGCGGGTCGCGGTGATCCTCTGGCTGGCCTCCTTCCCGTCTTCGACGGCGATGTCGACGACGTCGGTGGCGGGGATGTCTGGGGTGAGGAGGCCAGGGAGGCCGATGGTTCCGTTCGGGGCGACGTGGATAGTGCCGTCGTCGGTCTTGATGCAGGCGGCGTCGAGGAGTGACATGGGGTTTCCTTTCAGGGGGTTGGGGTGGAGGTGAGGCCGAGGCGGGGTGCCACGGCTTCGAGGGCTTGGCGGGCCTGGTCCAGGTCGGCGTGCTGGTAGCCCATCGACGTGGTGATCGCGGTGTGGCCCATGATGGCGATGACGACGGTGGCGGGGACTCCTGCGGCCATGAGGAGCGTCGCCGTCGAGTGGCGGGCCTCGTGGACGAGATAGTAGCCGCCATCCTCCTTGTGGACGCCGGCGACGTCCTGGAGGGCGCGCCACGCCAGGCGGTCGCTCTTCTTCGACCATGGGCTGCCGTCGGGGCGGGGCCACACGAGCCCGTAGGGGGAGGTCGGGCACTGGTCGCGCCAGGCGGTCAGTGCCGCGGCCATCCACGGCACCAGGGGCAGGACGCGGGAGCCCGCCTTCGTCTTGGTCGGCCCCAGGTAGTAGCCGTCCACCAGGTGCTCGTAGACCACGCCGTCGGTGCCGTTGACGTCCTCGGCGGCGGTCATCTCTACGAGCTGGCGGTCTACGGTGAGGGTGCCGGCGTCGAGGTCGATCCGATCCCAGGTGAGGCCGAGGCATTCGCCTTGCCTCATTCCTTGGAGGAGGGCGGCAACCCACCTGCTGGCGTCCTGCTCGGTGGCGAGGCGGCGGGCGCGCTGGGTGGGGAGGCTGGTGGAGTTGGGGAGGGGTGTCCAGGTGTCTTTCTCGGTGGCGGCCTTGAGGAGGGCGGCGGCTTCGGCGGCGGGCACGGCCTCGCGCGTGGAGGCGGCGGCCTTGGGCTTGGGGGCGAGCATCACGGAGTCGGGGATGCGGTGTCCTTCGACGATGGCGGCCTTGAGGACCCGGTGGAGGATGAGTCGGACGTAGCGGATCGACGTCGTTGATCGGCCGGCCTGCCTCATCCCGGCTTCCATCTTGCGTAGGTCGGTGACGGTGAGGTCGGCGAGGCGGCGGTGCCCGATGGTGGGGGTGACCCACTTGCCGAGGAGGGCGAGGTCGTTGCTGTAGGTGCGGGGGCGGGCGGTGCGCTTGTAGCCGGGCGCCCAGGTGTCGATCCACGCCTTGAGGGTGGTGCGGGGGCTGACGACGGTGGCTTGCTGCTCGGCGAGGACTTCGCGGCGGATGGCGCGTAGGGCGCGCTTGGCTTCGGCCTCGGTGGCTCGTGCTCTGGTGATGCGTCGGCGGCCGCCGCTGGCCGTGTAGCCGGCTTCGACTGATGCGACCCATTTGCCGTCTTTGCGCTGGTAGACGGTGCCTTCCCCGTATGCCATTGGATAGCCCTTCCTGCTCGGCGACTAGCCATCTGGCTAGCCATCTGTAGCCCAGGATAGCGTATGAGGGGCTAAGCAGGTACCCCATGATCTGGCTTGATTCCGGGGATTTCCGGTCGGGCTGGCGGGATTTGAACCCGCGGCCCCCTGCTCCCAAAGCAGGCGGCACCACAAGGGCAACCCATTGACAGCACTCACCAAACCGCCGACCAGCCAACACGAGACTAGCCATCAACTAGCCATCTTTCCGAGACGCCGCACAAACCGCTGAATCAAGCCACAAACCGCCCCTAGAGACGACGAAAGGCGCCCCTCCCATCCGGTCAGGCGAGAGGGGCGCATAGCCATCCGAAATGGCCATCTCAGTCGTCGGCGAGATCACCGATCGGGGTCTCCCCCGGGCCGCGCGGCAGGTCCCCCAGGGGCGCCCCACGGTCGAGGGCGATCGCGCGAGTGCGTCGCGCGACGCACTCCCACTGGGCGGCCTCCCGGCGCGCCACCTGCAGGTCCGACTCGCGGCCCTGCCGGGCGTGCCACATGGCCCGGATCGCGGCCCCGACCTGGGTCACCAGGATGGATCCGAGGCCGCTGGTGATGATCGCGCCGATCAGCTCGGCTTTCTGCATCCGGGGTCCTCCCTTTCCATGGCGCGTGCGGCGGCGTCGGCCTCGATGGCTTTCGCTGCGGCGGCGCTGGTCTCGGCCTGCCGGAGCGCGGTGTTCGGCTCGCAGCCGGGCTCCCAGGTGTGACCCCATACACGGGCCATCCGTTGACCGATCATGAGGAGGAGGGCGAGGATGACGAACAGCGGCCAGCCGGGCCAGTTGTCGGACGTGAGGGCGCGTGCGGCGTCCTCGACGGCGACGACGACCAGCCCGAGGGCGACCAGGGCCGCCGACGGGCCTTCAACGCCCCACCAGCCCCGCCAAGCCGCGGGCGCACCGATCGCGCACCCAGACAGAGTGAGGAGACAGCCCACGGTGACGTCCCACGGCTGGATCCGGGGCGCCCCCAGGATGAGGGCGACGGCCACGGCAAGGAGCACGTAGGTCGCCGCCATCATCGCTGAGATCGCCCTGGGCTCGTGGAGCGTCGACCAGAGTCGGCGGCCCATGCCCATCAGGCGGCCTCGTGCCGGGGCTGGTAGTGCTCCCGGGTCTCGCCACCGGGGGTGACGATCCCGGCCCAGGCGAGGACGCTCACACCGCCGATCTTGACGTGTGAGAGGACCTGATAGCCGGCCCAGGCGAACCCGAGGAACTTGCCGACCTGGGCGGCCAGGACGTCAGCCTGGAGCGGGTAGGCGGACAGTGCCCAGGCGCCCACGGTGAGGACGACGGCGGCCCCCACGACGAGGGCGACGCGACGCCCCCGCGTCCAGTAGGGGCGGTCCAGGGCCGCCTGCACGAGGGGCCACAGAGTGCCCAGGATGACGGTGGTGACGAAGGGGTCAGAGATGAGTGCCTTCACGGCGATTCCTTTCAGTTGGTGGTCACCAGAGGCGACCGGAGTTGGCGTGAGAGTTGTTGAGGGCCCGCTGGAGCGCCCGGATGGTGCCCTCCCCCGGGTCGCCGTCAATCCATTCCCCGAACGACCAGCCCGCCGGCACGTAGTCGCTGTGCCAAGCCAGCACAATGAACTGGAAGCACCGCCAAGTCGCGGGGCCCGCGACCCCATCGACGTCAAGCGCAGGCTCACCGTTCAACTGCTCCTGAGACGGGGCGTGCACGTTCTGGTTCAGGAACTCCTGGAACCGCTCGATGGCGGGACTGCCGTCGTCGTCGAGCTCGCCGTCAATCGGCGTGCCCATGACCTGCTGAAAGCGGGCGATGGTCGCGGGCCCCAGGTCGCCGTCACAGACAAGCTCGCCCTGACCATCCGACTTGTTCCATCGACCGGTGTAGGGGCTCGCCTGCGCCACGGGGGCGGCCGGAGCGGAGGCGGCGACATGGCCGCCACCGATCATCGCGTCCCAGGCGCTGCGGTCGCGCAGGCGATCCAGGTCAAGGTGAGCGTTGTAGCCAGGCAAGTAGCCGTCCTCGGTGTACTGGTGAACCAGCGCACCGCCTCCCCAGTAGGGGACGTTCGGGATGGGCGGGTCGCTGTACGCCTGCCCGTAGTCGCTGTAGTCCGGGCCGCCGGCCACCCACAGCGGGTATCGGGCGGCGACGGCCGACCAGTCATAGGAGCTCAGTACGTTCTGGTAGGTGTAGAAGCCCGGGGTGGAGCCGGTCTCTGCGGCCACCTGGTTGAGGAACGTCAGCGCGGGGCCGGGGCCTAGCCCGACGGCGTCGGCCTCCCAGTCCAGCCAGAACGTGGCACGGCCGACGTACGACTTCGCCCGGTCCAGGAAGTACCGGGCCTGCTCGCCCGCGTCCTCGTCGTTGGCGAAATGGTAGAAGCCCAACCTCTTGCCCGCGGCCAGCGTCGCCTCCGCCTGGGAGCGCCAGAACGGATTCTCGTAGCCGGTCCCCTCCGTCACCTTGACGATCACGAAGTCAGCCCAGATGGCGGCGATATTGAGCCCGCCCTGATGACTGGAGATGTCGATACCGTGAGCGTGAGCCGGGGCGGCCGCTGGGACCACTGGTGCCGGCACTGTGGCGGTCGCCTTGCCCTTCGCAAACTCGGGCCACTGCTGGAAAAACAGGGCCTCGTCGAAGCGGTGGCAGCTCGTCCATGCGCCACGCTGAGTGAGCGGGTGAGCACTGTAGCGCTTGAGGCGCGTCTCCTCCCCAGTCTGGTCGCCCGGCTGGCCGTCGATGTCGCCGGTCTCCGAAATCCACGACTCCGAGATGAGCGGGTCCACGGCATCCTCGAGGGCGATCACGACGTGCCCCGTACCGCCCTCATTGCCGGCGGACAGGATGATGTCACCGGCCTGGAATCCGCCGTCGGGGCACAGGTTCTCATCCGGCCACGTGCGCTCACGGAAGCCCCTAGCCTCCATGCCGGCACGCATGTTGCCGGTCCAGAAATCATTGATTTCGAGGAGCGCCTGGTGTCCCCATGGGACGCCGTAGGTGTCATGCAGGCCGTAGTCGATTGCGCCGCAGGCCAGGGACGAGCAGTCGGCGTCCTGGGCGCTGGGGACGTGTCCCGCCCAGTCGGCGGCCGCGAACCAGGTGCGGCGGCGGTACTGGCTGTAGCCGACGTTCTCGTTCTCGCTGACCTGCCGTGCGATCCGCGCGGTGACTGCCCCGACGCTCACAGGACGCCCCCGTTCTGCTGCTCCCAGCCGGCGGCGAAGTTGATCGGCCCGGCCTTGAACGGATTCAGCCAGGCACGCGCGACATTCTTGTACGTCTTGCCATCGACAATGATCTGCTCGCCGGGTCCGATCATCGCGTCACGCTGGAGACCCTTGATGTCCTTCGCCTCCGTCGGCGCGTACTCGACGTATGTGTCGATTCGCTTGTCAACTTCTGCCTTGCAGTCGTGCAGGAATCGGCGCTTGTCCTGCTCGGCGTTGACGATGGTGGCGAGCTTGTCGAAGTCGGCGTCGCCCATCATCTTGATGTCGTGCTCATTGTAGTTGGGCATCACTGCATTCCTTTCGGTGTTGAGGTTGCGATGAGACCGGAATAGCGTTTGTCGTCGGTGAAACTGAAAGTCCCACCGACGCCCTGACCTCCGACGAATCCACCCCTAATCCGGGGGGCCTGACCAGCGGGAACTATCGCCATCACGTTCGCGGTGATCGTGGTCCCGAAAGTCTGGACCGGGAAACGCGCGTAGGCGTACCGGTCCATGATCGCCGCGTATATGTCAATGACTCCATTGCGGACGATCCCGAAGCACGTCCAGGAAACCTGAACAAGCCGGTCATACGGGCGGACACCAAGATCAATGGTGGCGACGTCGGTGGTCTGGTTGCTGTTGAGATGCCACGTGTAAGAGGCGCCAATACCGGCTTCGGCAGCCTGCACCTCATTCACCGGGGTTATAACCCAACGGCCGCCATTCTTGCTGCCGTCCGCCCGGTAGAGGACACCTGAGACGTCCAGGTAGGCGGGGTGCGCGGCCGTTGGCGGGTGACCTGCGGCCTCGGCGCGGCTGAGGATTTCGCGGGCCTCCGCCACGGACTGGGCCGGGAAGATCACCCCGGCGACGTCGAAAGCCTTCGACCATGCGGACAATAGGTCGTCCCCCGCCTCGGGGATTGGGATCCCCTTCCAGTGATTGGTGGGCAATCTGGTTCTCCTTACTTGCTGTAGTCAACGGCGATCTGGATGTTCGTGTCCCAATATCCGTACGATGCGTTCCCTTGGGTCTCGAACGTGATCCCTCGGTAGATGCCGTTTTGGAAATTAGACCAGAGGTTGCTAGGAATGGATATCCACCTGCCCTCTCCACGTCCCCAGCCCCCGGTTTCGAGCCAACGCCCATTCGACCCAAATTGGCCCGGAGCGGACTGCCACCCGTGAGCACCAATGCTGGCGACGCCCGTCTGCCCATACCAGTGCTTGGCGTAGACGTAGAGCGACATGTTGTTAATGGTTGCACCCCTCAGGGTGGAGGTCATGTCCGGGAACCCCACAACTGAGTTGTAAGCCCAATTGCCGTATCTACCCTGAGGGAGGGAACCAGACCAGGCCGTGTCCGGTGAACCATTCGAGTACGCCCGCCACCAATTCGCGACGAACACAGATCGGTGATTCTGCCGCGGCGCGGGCTGGGTCTTTCCGTTAGCGACCACTGAATCTGGGAACCTCAGCGTCGCCTTAGGCGCTACGCCGATATCAGTAAGCCACACGTGGGGCGGCTGCGTCCCATAATCCAGTGTCACACCACCAGCAATATAAGCGTGCGCCAGTGAAATCGTGAACTTGTAGGTGCCCGACGTATTAGGTGACCATGGTGGGAAGTGCGCGCGGTCAGTCTGAACCTGGTTCACGAACGCGCCCGGGACTCGGCTCGCCCAACTCACGGTGTCCTTCGCCCCATTCCCCACGGGCCGAATAGACACACGAGGTTCACACATGGCCTTAGCCTGGTTTGGCATCCACGACCAGATCATCTCGCAGTGATACAGGCGCCCCGCCTCAAGATCGACCGTGAGGGTCGCAATCTCGTCATCGCCGCGCACCTGGTGCCGCCCCTGCCCCGGCCAGCCCCAAGCCGTCCCCCAGGCGACAATCCCGCGCGGAATCACGTCCAGGACCGACGCCAGGTCGCGGCCCTTCCAGGTGATCTTGTCGGCCACGGAGAGGGACTGCGCGGTCATGAGGCCATCGCCGGTGATCGTGGCCCTCGCCAGCCCGTCAGTGCCGGTCACGGACAGGAAGTCCTTCCCGGACGTGCCGAGCGTGACGACCTCGGTCGGCTGCCCGCCGGCCGCTTTCAGCACGTGCAGGCCCGTGTGATCCATGATCGCCGCGTCCCCGGAGGGGTCACCGGCGACGATCCGCGTGGAGAGCCGGATGGTGTCAGCCAGCAACTCCCCCGTGATCCGCGCCTGCCCGGCCTGGAGCATCTGCGTCGTCACCTTGGCGAAGGTGGCGACCTTCGCCCACAGTTCGTCGCTGGCGGTGACCTTGGGGGCGGTGACCGCCCCGTCGCCCAGCTGGACCGCGCCCACCGAGCCGGGGACGAGGACCTTCCCGGCCACCAGCATGTAGTCCTGCCAGCCCTTGGCGGCGGCCGACCACACCTTGACGCCGGTAGCCTGCTTGTCGGAGTTGGTGGCCACCCACAGGTCGCCGTCGGCGGGATCCGCGGGGGCGGTGGTGGCGACGGTCACGCGGCCGAGAGCCCGCTTCAGGGCGTTCGCGGCCGCCTCGCCCGACGTCGAGGCGGCGTCCTTCGCGGCCTTGACCTCCTCGGACAGTTGCTTCTGCGCCGCCTCGATCTCCTTTCGGGCGGCGTCAAGCTCGGCCTTGGTGCCGGCCGCTTCGAGGGCGATCTTCCCCGTCGCGCCAGTCGCACGCGCCTGCCCACCCTCAGGCAGGTTGGCGGGCGAAACGACCTGGTAGACCCGGCCGTCCCCCGCCTGGAGGCAGACGCATTCTGCGCCGACCGCGGTCACGCCGCCGTCGGCCGGGGCGACCACCTCGCTCACCGGCTCGTCGGCCGGGAGTTCCACGCGAACCAGGCCATCGTCCAGGACCTCCAGGACGCGGCCAGTGGCCCACGTGCCCGCCTGCGAGCCGCTGCCGTAGGAGGCTTGCTGGCTGGCGACCGCCGTAGCCGGGGACGGCTTACGGTCGATCCACAGGTTCGGCTTCACCATGCCAGTTCCTCCATGTCTATGCGCATCTGCCCGCCGGGCTTGTCCACCGGCAGGCTGTAGGCGGTGACCTTGCCGACGATGACCTCGCCGGCGTCGGTGTGGACGGCGATCACGTCGCCAGCCTCCAGGCGTGGATCCGAGGCGATCTCCACGGAGCGTCTCGACGCCGCCGAGAG
>ERZ773018.192-NODE-192-length-41050-cov-5.648421_pt1 | contig 41050 bp, 47 predicted proteins | sample MGYA00580840_ERZ773018 | MGnify/ENA primary metagenome ERZ773018 (study PRJEB29015, sample SAMEA2738125) | human oral metagenome | biome: human oral; feature: human-associated habitat; material: saliva | place: China | collected 2256 ... | reverse complement strand
AATTATCTTCATTTCCTCCTCCTTACTTGCTCCACCAATACTCAATACAAAAAAACTTCTACTCCAAAAATATTCATTTTTTATTACTTTTAACTTACTTAAGTATATCATATTTTTGAAACAATTTCAAGAAAAATAAAAAAGCAATTCATCCCCTACTTATAGAAGTAGGGGAGTTCTTGCTAGAGAATGTTAAAATTTTTCCTTTTATTAGTTATAACCCCTACTTGAATTAAATCTACTATACCATCTGAAACCATTTCTGAATGTATACCCAAATCTTTTTTCTCTTTAAGAAAATTTAAAACAGCAAAAGGGATAGCTCCTATTCCTAATTGTAAAGTATCACCATCATTTATTAGACTTGCACAGTTAGCTCCTATTTTTTCTTCTAATTCTCCTACCACTGGAGTTGGAATTTCAGGAATAGGTGTATCTTCTAGAATTATATAATCAATATCATCTATATGGATAAAACAATTTCCTAAAGTTCTAGGAACAAATTTATTTATTTGAGCAACAACAATCTTTGCACTTTCAGTAGCAGATTTAGTGTAATCACATGAAAGTCCATAACTACAATAACCATGTTCATCAGGAGTTGAAACTTGAAGTAACATAGCATCTGGAGATAGATCTCCATCTTTTCCAAATATTTTAGCTGTTTCATAGAAGAAAATAGGAGTATAATCTCCATAAGAACTATTAGCAGCTTCTCTTGTTTTTGGACCTATAAATAGAGCATTATGATGAAAATATTCTGAATTTTCTTCTTTAGCATATTCACATTTACCAATTGATAATAAGTGATCAATTTCTAATTTTTTAAATAGCTTTTTATTTCTAATCAATGCTTCTGTTAAAACAGATGATTCTGAACATATATGTCCAAAGCTAATTCTTTTCGCAGATTTTATTTTTTGGATAGCCTCATCAGGACTACAAATTTTCGCCTTATATTTTTCTTGCCATTTTTCCATTTGCTACCTCTTTTCAAATACAACTTATAAAATTTTTTAATTCCAAAAATTATATAGCTTTATCCAGAATAAGTCAATAAATATTATTGTTTTTCAATAGACTTATCATTATACAATTGAAAAATATTTTCTTGATTATCGAATATAAATGTGTTAAATTAGATTTAAAGAATATTTTAGAAAAGGAAAAAATGACATGAAAAAAAACGAATATTTTAAAGAAATTGAAAAAATCTATAAGGAAATAAAAGGTGATATAAAAAAAAGATTAGAAGAATTTAAAAATATTTGGGAAAAAGGTTCTAACAAAGATATACATTTAGAACTATCTTTTTGTATATTAACACCTCAATCTAAAGCATTGAATGCTTGGCAAGCTATAACAAACCTTAAGAAAGATGATTTAATTTTTAAAGGGACTGCAGAAGAACTTGTAGAATACTTAAATATAGTGAGATTTAAAAATAATAAGGCTAAGTATCTTGTAGAGTTAAGAGAACAAATGACAAAAAAAGGTAAGATAATAACTAAAGATTTCTTTAATTCACTTCCAACTGTGTATGAAAAAAGAGATTGGATAGTAAAAAATATTAAAGGAATGTCATATAAAGAGGCAGGACATTTTTTAAGAAATGTAGGTTTCGGAGCAGATGTTGCTATACTTGATAGACATATACTAAAAAATTTAGTTAAATTAGAGGTTATAGATGAGCTACCAAAGACTTTAAGTCCTAAACTATATTTAGAAATAGAAGAAAAAATGAGAAAATACTGTGAATTTGTAAAGATTCCTATGGATGAGATGGATCTATTACTTTGGTACAAAGAAGCAGGAGTAATATTTAAATGATGTTTGGTGAAGAAATTGAAAATGAAATAAAAGAATTTATAAACAAAATAGGAAATATTCATTATCATTCTGATAGTAATTATGGAGTAGAATATTTAAATAATAACTTTAAGTTTTTAGGAACAAAAATAGATTTGTCAAAAGAAAAGAATTATGTAAGTTATGATTTTAAGAAAAATAATTTTTTAGATATGATAAAATTTTTTGAATTTAAAGATATAAAAGAAAACATATTAGCAAGTAATGAAATTCACTATGTTGGAGATGGAATAACAAACAGTGAATTAGTATTTTCTGGAAAAGAATTTTTTAAACTTTTAGAATTTCTTTTTGTAAATATACCAGAACATCATTATTTTTTTGATGTGGAGAAAAAATGGTGTTTACTTATAGCAACAGAAGGCTGGATAGCTTATGGAGAAAAATCTATAGAAATATAATTATAAAATGGAGATATAAATATGGAAAATTTTTTATTGGCACTCAATGTAGTATTACCAATATTTTTAACTATGGCATTGGGCTTTTTATTAAAAAGATTAAAAATGGTAGATGAGAGCAGTTTAAATACTATGAATAAATTAGTATTTAGAGTGTTTATGAGTACCTTATTATTTTTAAATGTCTATAATATTGGAGATTTATCTAAACTTTCCATTGACAATTTAAAATTACTAGGCTATGCTTTTATAATCATTTTTGTTATAGTCTTTTTAGCTTGGTTAATCTATATGCCAAAAGTAAAAGAGAAGAAAAAATTATCTGTTTTAATTCAAGGAGTATATAGAGGGAACTTTGTTTTATTTGGTTTAGCTATTGTAGATAGTATCTATGGAAAGGAAGGTTTAGCAACTGTTTCACTTTTAACAATTGTTGTTATTCCAACTTTCAATGTCTTAGCAGTTATAATATTAGAGTATTATTCAGGTAGAGAAATAAGCAAATTAAAACTAATAAAACAGGTATTCAAAAATCCTTTAATAATTGCAACTTTATTAGGAATAGTATTCATTCTTTTAAGAATAAATATTCCTAAACCAATATATAAAACATTATCAGATATTTCTAAAATTTCAACTCCTCTTGCCTTTATAGTCTTAGGAGCTGAGTTACAGTTTGGAAATATGTTAAAGAATATAAAATATCTAATCTCAGTAAATCTATTAAGGCTTATAGTAAATCCATTAATCACTATAGGAATTGGTAAATTAATAGGTTTTCAAGGAATAGAATTAGTTGCATTGCTTTCAATGAGTGCCTGTCCTACAGCTGTAGCATCTTATACTATGGCAAAAGAAATGAAGGCTGATGGAGATTTAGCAGGTGAAATTGTTGCAACAACAAGTATGTTTTCAATACTCACTATTTTCTGTTGGGTATTGATATTGAAAAATATGGCATGGATATAAATAATAACAACTCTTTTTAAGGAGGTGCTATAGTGGAAGAAATGAATATAAAGAAAAAAAGAGTTATGATGTATTTCATAGAAGCAACTCAAGAATTAATATTAGATGAAGGCTTAGAAAAGTTGTCTATTAAAAAGATAGCAGAAAAAGCAGGATATAATAGTGCTACAATCTATAATTATTTTGAAAATTTAGAAGTCTTAATATTGTATGCATCTATAAATTATTTAAAAGACTATTTAAATGATTTAAAAAATGAAATAACAACAGATATGAAAGCGATAGAAGTCTATGAAACAGTTTATAAGATTTTTACAAAACATTCTTTTGAAAAACCTGAAATATTCCATACTCTATTTTTTGGAAAATATAGCTATAAGCTTGAAAATATTATAAAAAAATACTACGAAATCTTTCCTGATGAAATTGAAGGACATATAGACTTAACAAAGGCTATGTTGATCCAAGGAAATATATATGATAGAGATTTACCTATTATAAATAAAATGGTTAAAGACGGAAACATAAAAGAAGAGGAAGCAAAGTTTGTAATGGAAACTATAATAAGAGTTCATCAAAGTTATTTAAGTGATTTACTGCATAAAAATGATGACTCATTAATAGAAAAATATACAGAAGGCTTCTTTAAAATTTTTAAATTTTTATTAAAAAAGGGGGACGCATGGCAACAATAATTAGATTAGAAAAAAATGGTTACATGAAAGATGCTTTTGTTGGTTATAGTTATACAACTGCTTTATTTAATATTTTTGTGCCAGCAGCAAGACAAGATTTAAAAAGTTTCTTATTTATGGGAGGAATTTATTTTTTAAGTGCTTTTATATCAAATTTTTATAAAATATATGTACAAAGAAATTTGATACAATATAAATATGGTGGTTTAATTTCATTTATAGCATTAATAATATCTTGGGTTATAGCATTTTTCTACAATAAATACTATACTCAAAAAATGTTAGCGGAAGGTTGGAAACCATTAAAAGATGATGAGTATTCTAATGTTTTGTTAAAAAAATACAATTATTTTGAATACACAGATAATGATTTAATAAGTGATGAGAGAACTAAAGAAATTTTAGATGAAGTTAAAAAAACAGAGAAAAAGAAAGCGTTAATATTTGTAGTAGCTGCTATTATTCAAATATTTCTTTATTGTTTATAAAAATTAATTGAAAGGATTGCCTATGTCAGTAAGAATAAACTTAGAAAAAGATGGGAAAAAAGAAAGTGGATTTATGGGTTTTAGTTGGACATTATTATTTTGGGGTTTTTGGATTCCATTATTTAGAGGAAGAAAAAAGGATTTTGGATTATTCTTTTTATTTTTTCTTGTAAAAATAGGTATTATTGTTCTAACAGTTAAAGCAGTGTTTAGAGCTCAAAGAAGTGCGGAAATGTTTAGTTTTTATAAACCTTCATATATTTTATTAATACCAACATTAATTTTTGTAATTATTGAAGTGATTGAGGCTTGGTTAACATATTACTATAATAGACACTGTACTAATAGCCTATTAGCAGCTGGATATTATCCAGAAGAAAATGACGAATATTCAATAGCTCTTTTGAAAGAATTTACTTATATTCCATATACAAAAGAAGAGTTGGAAGATAAATCTATAAGAGAGAAATATAAGAAATTTTCAAATTTTGCAAGAAAAGAAGAAGAAAATAAATTCAAAATATTCTTTGCAATTTGGCTTATAATTAGTGTAATAGGTATAATAGGAGGAGTTGTAGGCACACACATTTATAATTAATCAATAAAAAATTATATAAACTGTACCCAAAATCTTGATGTAGAAAATAAGGGTACAGTTATTTATTATACAGAATATTATAAAAAATAGTAGTCCCTTCACCTAGATTATGATAACTATGTAAAACATCAGCTTTAAACCAAAGATTTTCTCCCTTTTTTAAGATAAAAGTTTTATCTTCTAATTTTATTTCAAGACTCCCCTGTATAATAGTTATAAATTCTGCTGTACCATGTAAATGAGCTTCTGAGATCCAAGAAATTTCTTTACCTACTTCTATTTGGTAAATACTAAAATTATTTTCAATATCAGAAAATAAAGAATAATTCTTTAACTCACCATTCATATCAAGTATTGGTTCAATTTCTGCCAATTTAGTAACTTTATAAGGTAACTTAGGTTGAGCAATTAAAGTATTAAAGGATACTTGCATTCCATTTGCAATTTTCCAAAGAGTAGAAAGTGTTGGATTTCCTTCACCTCTTTCAATTTGTGCGAGCATTGATTTACTCACATCACTTAATTTAGCTAAATCACCCAAACTTAAATTTTTTTCTTGTCTAATTCTTTTTATATTTTCTGAAACTAATATATTTAATTTATCCAAAATAATCCTCCAATAAAAACTATTGACAATATAATAAACAATTTGTATAATTATATCGTACAATATATGATATATCATTTTATAGTGCCATTATACAATGTATTTTGTCTTTTAACAAGTTAAAGCTATTTAATTATTGGTTTTTTAAAAAGGAGATGAAAGTATGTCAATTAACGATATAATTATGTCTATTGATAATTTTGTATGGGGAATATCTCTTATAATTCTATCTTTGGGAAGTGGATTACTATTTTCTATTGTACTAAAGTTTCCACAAATAAGACTTTTTAAAGAGATGTTAAAATGTTCATTTAAAAATAATAAAGCAGATTCAGGTCTTACACCTTTTCAAGCATTATCAATTGCAATTGGAGGGCGTGTAGGAACAGGTAATATAACAGGAACTGCAAGTGCAATTTTATTTGGAGGTCCTGGAGCTGTATTTTGGATGTGCATCATGGCAATTATTTGTTCTGCTTCTGCTTATGTTGAATCAGCATTAGCACAAGTGTGGAAAGAAAAAATAAATAATGAATATGCTGGTGGACCATCATTTTACATGAAGAAAGGGTTGAGATTTAAATCAGCTGGGATTTTTTATGCATTGTTAAGTGTTATATTTTTAATTATATTTGCAGGAGTTCAAACAAATGCCTTTAGCTCAGTTGCTGCAGCAAGTTTTAATGTATCACCTCTTATAATAGCAATAGCTTATACCTTTCTTTTAGTAATAGTTATTTTTGGTGGAGCAAAGTCAATAGCAAAAGTTGCAGATAAGGTTGTGCCTATTATGTCTATTTCTTATGTTATGGTCGCAATTTTACTTATTTTAATTAATATAACAAAAGTTCCTGAAATGTTTTCTCTTATTATAAAATCTGCTATAAGTATAGATGCAGTATTTGGTGGAATTGTAGGAGCATCAATATCTTGGGGTGTTAGAAGAGGTGTATTTTCTAATGAAGCGGGTCTTGGAACAGGAGCATGGGTAGCTGGTTGTGCAGATGTTTCACATCCAGCTAAAGCTGGATTATCCCAAACATTTTCAGTTTTTATATCATTACTTATTTGTATAGCTACTTCGCTTATGATATTAGTGACAGATAGTTACAATGTTATAGGTACTGATGGAAATTATATTGTGCAAAATATAATAGGAGATTATGATATTTATGTAACACATTCAATTGATTCTGTTGTACAAGGTTTTGGAACAGTATTTATAACAATAGCAATGTTCTTATTTACTTTTACAACTATTATGGCATATTCTTTGTATTTAAGTAGAATAAACTATTTCTTTTTTAGTGGATATACAGATAAAAAGAATGTAAAAATTGTAAGTACTCTTATTAATATAGTAACAACAGTATTAGCATTTCTAGGACCATTAGTAAGTTCTTCAACAATATGGAGTATGGCATCAGCTATGTGTGGACTTATATCTCTTGTAAATTTATTTTCCTTAATTTTACTGTATAAACCAGCCATTATAACTTTAAAAGATTATGAAAAACAATTAAAAATGGGCTTAGATCCTGTATTTATCCCTGAAAAATATGGAATAGAAAATGCAGAATTATGGAATAAAATAATTGAGGAAGACTATACTACAGAATTAGATAATTACAAAAAAGTATTTAATGATTAATGCTATCAATTACTTATAAATTTATTATTAGGAGGAGAAATATGAAAAAGATAGACTTAAATAAGACGTATGAAAGAAGAGGAACAGATAGTGTAAAATGGGATCATATGGATTTTTTAGATAATCGTGCTACTAAGAACACCTTACCACTTTGGTTATCAGATATGGAATTTAAAGTAGCTGATGAAATATTAGAAGCTTTAAAAAATAGAATTGATCATAGTTTTCTAGGTCATTCAATGGCAGGAGATGAATATTTGAATGCTGTATGTAATTGGTATAAAAATAAGTTTAATTGGACAATTGATAGAAATTCAATATTTTATTCTCCTGGAATTTTACCTGCAATAGGTTTTGTTATTTCTGCATTAACAAATCCTGAAGATGGTGTCATTATTCAACCACCTGTATTTTATCCTTTTTCTGAATTAATAGAAGGACATGGAAGAACAGTTATAAATAATAATTTAATTAATGAAAATGGTTATTATAAAATAGATTTTTCTGATCTAAGAGAAAAAGCAAGTGATCCTAGAAATAAATTATTAATTTTGTGTTCACCTCATAATCCAGTTGGACGTGTTTGGACTAAGGAAGAATTAGAAGAAATTGTAAAAATTTGTGAGGAAACAAATACTTATATTCTTTCTGATGAAATACATTGTGATTTAACTAGAAAAAATATTCAGCATTTTCCAATAAGAACAATTACTAATTATAAAAATATTATTGTTGCGGTATCTCCAAGTAAAACTTTTAATGTTGCTGGATTACCTATTGCTTCTATAATAATTGATGACGAAAAATTAAAAGAAATATGGCTAAAGGAAACTAAAAACAAATATTATATACGTTTTGCTCCTCCTTTGGATATGACTTTATCAGTAGCGGCATATAATAAATGTGGATACTGGTTGGAACAAGTTTTAGATTATATAGAAGATAATTTTAATTTTATAGAAAAATATTTAAAAGAAAATTTACCTAAAATTAATTATAAAAAGCCAGAAGGAACATATTTAGCTTGGGTTAATTTTGGAGCTTATGTAGATTATAAGGAACTTTTAGATATTTTAATAACTAAATATGATCTATTAATCGAAAGTGGTCATGTTTTTGGTAAACCAGGAGAAGGATATTTTAGAATAAGTGTTGCTTGTCCAAGAGTTTATTTAGAGGAAGGATTAAAGAGAATAGTTGTAGCAATAAAAGAATTAACTAAATTAAAGTAAAAAAACTTGAACTGCACCATAATTTTTGATATAAGATTAGGTGCAGTTCATTTTTATTATCTTATTACATTAGCATAGATATGAAGTGAAAAAATTGTTTTCATATCTAAAGTAAGTTTTCCTGCATCTCTAATATCTATCCATCTTGTGTATAGATTTTCAGTTTCATCTAAGTCAAGTTCTAAAGGAACAATATCATCAGATTTTAATTTTATGATATAAATAAAAATCTTTTCAGTTGTATAGCCTGGAGAAACTAAAAATCCCGTGTTGCTATCATAGATAATGTCATAATCTTCTCTTCTATAACCTGTTTCTTCTCTAACTTCTCTTTCAAGAGCATGAATAGGCTCTTCACCCTCATCAATAAGTCCAGCAGGAACTTCATATATATAGTTATGAACCCCAGGTCTATACTGATTTACAAATAAAACCTTATCTCCAGCATGATTTACTATTAAAGCAGCAATTGCATTCTGTTTTTCTAAATATTCTAAATTATTATTGTTTAATGGATCGCTATCAACTCCAACTTTTAAAAATTTTAAATTAGGAATATCTAATAATTTCATTTATCTTCACCTTCTTCTTTCTTCATTTTATTTTTTATATTTTTTTGTACAGCTTTTAAGAAATTCATATGTTTCTTTTGGATATTCATTTTTCTTTGATTGTTATTATCAGTAATCATATTGAATATAGGAAGTAAAAATCCAGCAACAATACCTGCTGAGAAACCATTATTATAAAGGTTAAGTCCACCATGAACCAAACCTACATTTTGTACAACTGCTAAGTGTAACCAACCAGCAATTATACCTGCAACAGGGCCGAATACACCCGATATAGGAGCAAGAGCTGTTCCAAATAGTCCTGAGATAGCTACAGTAAAAGTATTTCCCTTACTTCCAAAACTTGCAAGAAGTACTCCTATAAATATAGGTATGGTATTAAAAATAGTTTTTCCATTTGCCGAAAATCCAACAACAGTAAATAGTCCTGCTAGTATAGGTCCATTAAAAGTTTGTCCTGTAAAAGTTACAAAAGCAACACTGATAAGTCCCATCATACCCATATTAATATAAGTTAGACCATAGCCATATTTTTGAGTGAAATCAGATTTATATCCATCATTTCTTATCATTTTAAAATATCCTGAGAAAGAATTATTATTTATATAGAAACCTACAATTATAAAGGCAACAAACACAGAAGAACATATAATTTTCAATGCCATATCATACTCAGAAGATACAAGAAATTGTGGGTTGATTTCAAAATGATATAACTTCAAAACAGCCATTATAACTGAACCCAATATTCCAGCTGTAAAACCTAGGTTATATAAATCATAACCTTCATGGAAATCGTAAAGACTCTTTGCCAAAGGTACAACAATAAATCCAATTAAAACACCAATCAAAATTGCATTAATATACGATGTTTCATAAGCAACTTCGCCATAAAAAGCTACACTACTAATAAAAGGAGCTAGAGCACTTGAAAATGCAATAGAGATAAGATGTTCTGAGAAATCAGTTGAAGTGTATACACTGTAGAGAATACCACCTAGATAAAAAGGTAATATATTTAAAATATTTTTTCCAAAAAATGAAAAACCAAAAACTGTAAAGAACATTGCTATAACTACTCCAGTTATTTTTATCTTAAACAATCTCACTAGAAAATAGTTAAAAGATAAAATTAGGAGTGCATTTAAAAAGGCTGCTCCTATACCACCAACTTTAATGAAATCAGTTACTAAAATAGCCGGAGAAGTAATAATTCTAAATAAACCTAAGAATATATTTTCACTTTCGTTAATTATATATGTTAAAAAACAAACTAAAATTATCATGAAAAGAGTAAGTGCTAAAATTTCAATTTGTCTAATTCTCTGTTTTATATTATCCATCATTCACCCCTTCTAAATTATTTTCATAAATCATTTACATAAATTATATAATATTTTACTATTTACTGCAATAATAATTTTATAAAAAAGAATTAATTTATTAGATGAATTGGTACTTATAATGAATAAAAAAAGAATTGTTACATATAAATTTTATATATAACAATTCTTTGAAAATTTTAATTATAATGCAGCGTTAACTATTCCCATTATTCTTTCTTTTTCTTTTTCAGCAGTAGCTTTTATATCGTAGATTTCTTTTGTTATTTTTTCTACATATTCAGCATCTTTTATTGAAGATAGGTTAACTTTAACGTTTAAGATTCCACCTTCAAGTCCTACCATTAATAACATAGTTCCTACACCGATATCAGTTATTGCATTTTGGTTTCCATTTGCTAAGATTTCTCCTAGTAAAGAGATTGCTTTTCCTGATAAAACAACTATATCATAAGGAGTTTGAATAGCATATTTTAAAGATTTTTGAATTTCAGCACTTCTTGCAGCTTTTTCTTCATCAGTTTCTTTAGGTAATTTGTATGCAGCCATAACTGTGTTATATGCTTCAGAGTCTCTGTCAATTAAATCATTTAATTCGTTTTTAATTTTTAATAATTCATCAAAGTTTGCAACGAATTTAGCTTTAACATCATCAGCTAGAGCTTCATAGTTTTTCTTTCCAAAGCTTAAATGAGCAACCATTCTTGCTAAACTTGCTCCTAAAGATGATGCAAGAGCAGAAACTGATCCTCCACCAGGTGCAGGTGAGTTTGAGTCAACTACATCCAAAAATTTTAATACATCTAATTCTACTAATTTCATTTTATTCCTCCTAAAATTTTAATTACTCACTAATTAAATCTCTAACCTCCATAAGAGCAAAACCTAAAAGATTTTCTCCATTCCAAGTTAAAGGGTTTTCAATATTTTCTTGGTCAGCTGAAAGTCCAATTCCCCAAATTTTATCATAAGGACTGGCTTCAACTATAACTTTAGTACCTGTATTTAAAAGAAAAGCTTTTAATTTTTCATTTTGTGAAAACTTAGCAATATTTCCTTTTAAAACTATTTGATACTTATTTTCATTCCATTTAGAATCAGAGAAGTTTTTAATTTTTCTTCCTAATTCTTTATATTCTTTTGGAGATTTTGAACTCATAATTTTATGGAAAATTTCATTATCATTAAATAATAATGCTTTTTGAGCCATCATATATTGTTCAGCAGTATGATATGTGATGTCATCTACAACAAATTTACAGCTATACCACTGACTGAAACACGCTTTTGTTATTTCATCTCCATTTTCTGTATGTCCCCAAAAGAATAAAAATTTTAATTTTTTCTTTGAATTAAAATCTTTTATTAAATTTTCTAAATTATATTTCATAATATCCTCTATCTTTTATCTTTTTTTATCTTTTGAAAACTAATTTTCCATTTTTATAAACACTGTCAGTATGATTTATTCCAAAGTGATATAAGAAGTAAGCCATACTTGGAGCATCAAAAACAGTTATATCAGCTTTTTTACCAACTTCAATAGAACCTATTGTGTCTTGTTTATCCACAGCTTTTGCAGCATTTATAGTAACTGCTTTGAAAACTTCTTTAGGAGTCATTTTTAAATGAGCTGCTCCAATTTGCATAACAAATTGTAAGTTTTCAGATGGACAAGAACCAGGGTTATAGTCAGTAGACAAAGCTATTTGTATTCCAGCTTCTATCATTTTTCTTGCTGGAGCATAGTGTTCCATTAAGTTAAATGAAGTTGCAGGAAGTAAATCAGCTATTACATTACTATTAGCAAGAGCATTTATTCCTGAGTCAGTTATTTTCATTAAGTGTTCAGCAGAAGTTGCTCCTAATTCAGCAGCAAGTTCAACTCCACCAAGTGAAACGATTTCATCAGCATGTATTTTTAATTTATATCCTAATTCTTTTGCAGCTGTTAATATTCTTCTACTTTCATCAACAGAGAAAACTTTATCTTCACAGAAGATGTCACAGAATTCTGCTAAATTTCTTTCTTTAACAATAGGTAACATTCTTATAACTTCTTGAACATATCCTTCTTTGTTATCTTTGTATTCAGGTGGTGTAGCATGAGCTGCCATAAATGTAGAAACTAAAGTAACAGGTTGTAAGTAACCTAAAATTTTAGTAACTTCTAATTGCTTTAACTCATCTTCTAAATTTAAACCATATCCACTTTTAGCTTCAACAGTTGTAACACCAAGTTCTAACATATGTCTTAAACTTTTCAAAGTTTTTTCTATAAGCTCTTGTTCGCTTGCATTTCTTGTAGATTTTAAAGTACTTAAAATTCCTCCACCTTTTTCTAATATTTCAAGATAAGGTACTCCAGCAATTTTCATAGCGAATTCATTTTCTCTTGATCCTCCATGAACTAAGTGAGTGTGAGAATCTATAAGTCCAGGTGTAACTAATTTACCACTTAAATCTACCATTTCTGTTGCAGGAGAAAGATATTCTTTTGGAACTTCTCCACTACCAACAGCAACTATAGTATCTTTTTCTATTACTATATATCCATTATTTTCTATTACTTCAATATTGTCCATTTTTTTACTGTTATCAAGTTCTCTTGATGTAACTAATTGTCCAATATTATATAAAACTAAATCAGCTTGCATAATCCCTCCCTTTATAGTTTATTAAGATAAAGGCTGTTGCAAATTATTTCTGTAACAGCCTTTTTTGTTTTTATCTACTTATTAGATGTTAGCTTCTAAAACTTTTTTAACATCGAAATCAGTTAAACCTAAGTATTTAACCATTAATTCAACAACTTTTTCCATAGACATAGCATCTACGTCATCTTTTATTCCATCACATGCTAAGTAGTATTTTAAAGAGTCAGTTAATGATGCGAATGGAGTTGCTCCTATGATTTCACAACCAGTAACTTTTACTCCCCATCTCTTAGCTTCCATTTTTACAGTTTCCATAATTCTGTAAATAGGGTTTTTAGTGTAGTCCTTGATGTTCATTGTTACTTGAACAAATCCTTTATCTAAAATTTCAGCTGGTCCAGCTTGGATGAATCTAAATCCTCCACTTGAGAATCTGATAGCTTTAGCTATTTCTTTAGGTACATCTATATCTGTTGTAGCTAAGTTGATGTTGAAAGCTATTAAAGGCATTCTACAACCAATAGCTGTAACTCCTGCAGTAGGATGAGGAGCTCTTTCTCCAAAATCTGGTGCCCATTCAGGTTGTTTTAATTTTTCTGCCATTCCTTCATATTCACCTTTTCTGATATCAGGTAGAGATACTCTGTTTGGAGCAGTTGCTGTACTTTCATATAAGAAAACAGGTAATTGGAATTGTTCCCAAACTGCTTTAGCCACTTCTCTTGAAATTTCATTACATTCTTCAGTAGTCATTTCTTGAATTGGTAAGAAAGGTACAACATCTGTTGCTCCCATTCTTTTGTGTTCACCTTTATGAACATTCATATCTATTTCCTTAGTTGCAATTCCTATTGATTCAATAACAGCTTTTTTAACTTCTTCAGGATCTCCTAATACTGTAACAACTGTTCTGTTGTAATTTGCATCTGGTTCAACACCTAGAAGTTTAACTTTAGGATTATTTTTATATGGTGCTACGATTCTTTCAATCTTTGCTAAATCCTTACCTTCACTATAATTTGGAATACATTCTACTATTTTTGCCATTTTTTCCTCCTTAGAAATTTATATAATTTTTAATTTTTAAAGTCATTTTAAAAATAACCTTTACTCATTATAATGATATAACAAACTTTAAATAAAATCAAGTAGATATTTAAAATTTTCTAATAAAAATTTTAAAATAAAAAATATAATTTATTATTGACTATGATCTACAATAATTTTTTATTATCATACTTTATTGACTTCAAAAACAGAATTTAAAAGTAAATTTGTGTAGGGATGTTTTGCTTTAGTTTTTAAATCAATAGAATTTAATTCTTCTACTATTTCTCCCATATACATGACAACGATTTTCTGGCTAATATTCTGAACAACAGCTAAATCATGTCCAATAAAAAGATATGATAAAGCTAAATCTTTTTGTAATTTTTTTAAAAGCTCTAGAATTTGTTTTTGAACTGAAACATCTAATGCACTTGTAATTTCATCACAAACTATTAATTTAGGTTTAATTATTATTGCTCTAGCTATTGTAATTCTTTGAAGTTGCCCTCCTGAAAATTCATGTGGATATTTTTCAAGAGCAGTTTCATCTAAACCAACATCTATTAAAGATTTAGTTATTAGAGGAATACTTTCTTTTTTAGATAATTTAAAATAGTTTCTAAGAGGCTCCCACATATAGTCAATAATTTTCATACGTGGATTAAAAGATGAAAGAGGACTTTGAAAAATCATTTGAATATCCTTTGTTTTAGAAATACCATCTATTTCTTTGTCATCAAAGATAATTTTACCCGATGTTTTCTTTTCTATTCCAACTATTATTCTAGCTAAAGTAGATTTTCCACAACCAGACTCTCCAACAATTCCTATACATTCACCTTTTTTTAATCTAATATTTATATTTTTAAGAGCTTTTAATTCTTTATTTTTATCAACTGTAAATGATTTTGAAATGTTTTCTATAATTAATAAATCTTCACTCATAAGCTCTCCTTAGTTTTCTATTTTAAATTTATAACAGCATTTAACAATAATTTTGTATACTCTTTTTGAGGATTATTAATAATCTGTTCTTTATCTCCAAATTCTATAAGTTCCCCATCTTTCATAACAGCAATTTTATCAGATATATATGAAGCTACTCCCATGTTGTGAGTAACTAAAATAATAGCTGTTTTAAAATTTTCTCTTATTTTTTTTAATTCTTGAATAACCTGTGCTTGAACAGTAACATCAAGAGCACTAGTTGGTTCGTCAGCCAATAATAATCTTGGACTTTGAGCCATTGACATAGCAATTGCAACCCTTTGTTTCATTCCACCTGAAAGCTCAAATGGATAGGATTTTAAAATTCTATCTGCATCAGTTAAGCTAAGCTTTAATAAATACTTTTTTGCTAGGTCAATGGCTTCCTTTTTAGATATATTATTATGCTCTAAAATATACTCAATAAACTGTTTTTCAATAGTTTTTATTGGATCCATAGTTGAATTAGGATCTTGAAATATCATTCCTATATCTTTCCCTCTAAGTTTATTAAGTTCTTTTTTATTTAAAGTAAGAATATCTTTCTCTAAAAAAAAGATATTCCCACTTTCTATTTTCCCCCCTGTTGGAAGCAGTTTGAGTATTGCTCTTATCAGAGTACTCTTTCCACTTCCACTTTCACCAACTATTGAAATAATTTGATTATCTTCCAATGTTAGATTAACATTTTTTACAGCTTTTATAGAATTTTTATAGTTGATATTCAAATTTTTAATTTCTAGTAGAGGGTTCATAAAATCACTTTCCTATTTTGTTATTTTTGTATCTGCTGTCAAGAAATAATAATCTATTGGGAAATTATGCATATTTTCCACTTTATTATTTGAAACATTTACGTTAGCTTGACTCACTATATATGTTCCATACCCTTCATCTATTATTAGTTGACTAGCTTCTTTTGTTATTTTTTCACGCTCTTTTACATCAAATGTAGTAGCAAGTTTATTTATTAAATCATCTAATTCTTTATTGCTATATTTACCATAGTTTCCACTTCCATCAGTCTTGAAAGCATTATCTAGGAACCATTGAGAATCTCCAGTTGAAACTGTTTGCCAGTTTTGGAATAAAAGATCAAATTCTAAATTCTTTTTAATATCTTCAAGATTTTCAGCAATTTTAATATTAGCTTTTATTCCAGCTGTTTTTAGTTGAGATTCTAAAAGTTCAGCTACAGTTGAGTTTGCTCTAGTATTTCCACCAGCAGTTCCATAGATATTTAGTTCAAGATTTTTTCCATCTTTATCAACATAACCATCATTATCTGTATCTTTATATCCAGCTTCTGCTAAAAGAGTTTTAGCTTTTTCTAAATCAAAAGTTTGTTTATTAAGTTCATCATAACCATAAGGTGCACTAGCTGGGAAAGGGGCTCTTGCTGCTACTGCTCCTCCACCAACAACTTTTGCAATAGTATCATAATCTACTGCTGAGTTAACAGCTAAACGAAGATTTTTATCACTTAGAACAGATTTTACTGTATTCATTGTCAAAAATTCAATACGAGTTCCAGTTGTAGTCTTAACAATGTAGTCTTTATTATCAGTAAATAAAGCTATATCTCCAGCTCTTATACCTTGAGCCATATCAACATCACCTGATTGTAATGCAAGAGCTCTTGTATTATCATCTTCTATATTAAATACAGTTACACTATCAAGTGCAGGTTTTCCTCCCCAATAGTTTTCATAAGCAACAACTTCAAATGAAGTAGCAGGTTTAAATGAAGTTACCATATATGGACCTGTACAAACTGGTGTTTCTTTAAATTTAGAAGTATCAACACTAGTGTCAACAATTATAAACATAGGATCAGATATGTTTGCTAAAAATGCACCATAAGGTTCTTTTGTTTTTATAACAACATATTCTCCATCAACATCTATACTAGCTAGCTTTAATGCAGATTCTCCTCTTTCATTTATTTTTACTGTTCTTTCTATAGAAGCTTTAACTGCTTCTGGAGTTAGAGGATTTCCATTTTGGAAAGTTACTCCTTGGCGAATATGGAATTTCCAAGTTGTTTCATCAACATTTTCCCAAGAATCAGCTAATTGACCAACTATTTGTAAATTTTCATCAACAGTCACTAAAGTTTCTCCAACAGCAGCTCTTGTTAATGTCCAACCATCCCAATTTTCAGCAGGATCTAAAGTTTCTCCAAACCAATAAAGAGCGATATTCATATGCCCTCCAGTAGCTTGAGCCTCTGTTGAAACTTCTTCTTTTTCCTTTTTAGCTCCACAAGCTGTTAAGACTCCAATTGAAATAAGAGCTAAAAAGATTCCTAATAATACTTTTTTCTTCACAATTACCTCCTATACATAAATAAAAAATATAAAAATTACTTTTTAGGATCAAGTATATCTCTTAAACTATCCCCAAGTAAATTAAAAACAACCACACAAATAAATATAGCTAAACCTGGAAAAAATAATATCCAGGGTGCTGTTTGAATAAATTTTTTACCTTCACTTAACATAAGTCCCCATTCTGCTGTTGGAGGTTGAACTCCAATTCCTAAAAGAGATAGACTTGACAATGTCAAAAGATTATTTGCAATATCTTGTGTTGTCAAAACAATTAAATAAGGTAATACATTGGGTGCCAAATACTTATACATAATTCTAATGTTACTAGCACCACTCAATTTAGCTTGATTTATAAAATCATTATTTTTTAAAGATATCACCATAGCACGAGTAACTCTTGCATAGTTAGTCCAACTAATTAAGGTCATAGCTAAAATTAAATTCTTTAAGCCTCCACCAAAGATAGTTACAACTGCTATTACAAAAACTATATAGGGAAAAGCCATGATCATATCAACTATTCTCATTATGAATATATCAACTATTCCACCTAAGTAACCAGATATTAATCCTATTACAATTCCCATAAAAGCAACAAGCAAAGTTACTAATAGAGCAATGAGTAAAGAATATCTACCACCATAGAGTATTCTTGAAAAAATATCTCTACCAACATAATCTGTTCCCATAAGATAAGTAGAGTTAGGTGCTTGAGATATAGCTTCATAATTTTGATAATCAGGATTAAAAGGAGCTAAATAATTTGCAAAAACTGTTATAAAAATTATAATGATAGCTAATGTTAAAATTATAGAAAACTTATAATTAAATTTTTTATTTATCATAAACTATCATCTCCTATTTTAATTTTAGGATTAAGATATTTATAAAGAATATCCACAAGAAGATTTATAACAACATAAATTATAGCTGTCCATATTACATAACCTTGCATTAAAAAATAATCTCTATTTGTTATAGCATCTGCTGCCATTTTTCCAAGTCCACGATATTCAAAAATTGTTTCAATAATTGTTGTTCCACCTAATATAGAACCAATAGACATTCCAAACATAGTAATTATTGTTAATAAAGAGTTTGGTAATATATGGAATAACATTATTTTTGAAGATGAAATTCCTTTGGATTCTAAAGCAACAACATAATCTTTGTTTATTTCTTCCAATATACAAGCTCTTATTCTTCTTATATATACAGCAACCAGCCATACAGAAAGTGTTACTGATGGAAGAATAAGACTCTTTATTCCCTTACTTCCAACTATAGGTAAAAGTTTAAATTTTACTGAAAAAATATACATCAACATCAAACCTAACCAAAAACTAGGAATGGAAATCCCAGTGAATGAAAAAAATCTAATTATATAATCTATCCATTTATTTTTATATTTAGCTGAGATTATTCCCAAAGGAAAAGCTAAAAAAATAGTTATAAGAATAGATGTTCCTGTTAAGGCTAATGTCTTAGGAAGTCTTTTTGCTATTTCATCTTTTACAGGTACATTGTATTTAGTAGATATACCAAAATCACCAGATAAAACATTTTTAGACCACCTAGTATATTGTTTTATAAAACTGTCATTTAAACCCATTTCTTCTTTTTTTTCTTCTATGTATTTTGAATCTCCAACGGTAGCCATTGAACTGTATTTCATTGAAATTGGATCAGAAGGAGCTAAATATAACATTAAAAAAGTTAGGAAAGTTACTCCAAATAATATAGGTATTAAATATAGAAGTCTTTTTATTGTATATCGTATCAAAGTAATAACCACCCTCTTTTATTTTTATTAGCTTAATATAGTAATATTAACATAGATTGAATATTTTTTCAATTAGATTTTAAATACCTCAGCAATAGAAATAGAGCTTTTTTAGAAAAATAAAAAATTATTTGATATAATAAGCAAATAGATGTATTATAAAAAAGTAAATTAAATTAGAAAGAGATGGACAAATGAAAAGAATTTTTTTTATTTTATTTTTTATTTTTAGTTTTAATATTTTCTCACATCCACATGTATTTTTTGAAACTGCTTTAACTCTTAAGACAGACAATAAGAAAATGGAAGGTGTGGAAATACAATTAATTTTAGATGAGCTGAATACAAAGCTTAATAGAAAAGTTTTAAAGCCTGACAAGGATATGAATGTAGAAAAGGGAAATATTGTTTTTCTAAAGCATTTATATAAGCATATAAGGATTAAATATAATAATAAAACTTATAAGGAAAATGATATAATTTTTGAACAGGCAAAATTAGAAGATGATAGTTTAGAGATTTATTTTTTTGTTCCTATTGACGAAAAGATAGATAAGAATTCTAAATTAACTATAGCTTTATACGATACAAAATACTATTATAATTATGATTATGATCTATCTTCTTTGAGAATGGATAAGAGTAATAAGAATGATTTAAAGGCGAAAGTGAAATTTTTTACAAATGATAAAATTAAATTTTATTTTAATTTAGTAAGTCCAGATGAATATGAGGTGACATTTGAATGAAAGATATAATGGGAATAATACTTAAAGTAGTTGGGATATTTTTACTAGCTTTTTTTGGAACTCTTCTTATATTTAAATTAATTTTAATGCTAAAATAAAGGAAGTGATCTAAATGAAAGAATTTATTAAAAATATAATGTTTGCACTTTCTCTTGCATTTATTGGTTACATCATTTTTTATTTATACGCTATGTATGCGACAATTGGAATGATGTAAAATTTTTAGATTAGAGGTATATTTTAATGAAAAAGATTATTAAATATTTAGTTGGAATAATTGCGATTGCATTAGTTTATTTGTTGATTTCAAATTTTAATTTAATTATGTATAAAATAGCACTATACCAACAAGAAATAGTTGAAAGAATAAGTGAATTAACAGAAAATAGTAATAATAAAGTCATATACACGATATTATTTTTTACTTTCTTGTATGGAATAGTGCATTCTTTAGGTCCAGGTCATGGGAAAACTTTAGTTTTAACATATTCAGTAAAGGAAAAATTAAATTTTCCTAAATTACTTTTAGTGTCTTTTTTAATAGCATATTTACAAGGTTTATCTGCCTATATATTGGTAAAGTTTATTATAAATCTTTCAGATAAAGCCTCTATGATATTGTTCTATGATTTAGACAATAGAACAAGAATGATAGCTTCTATTTTAATTATTTTAATAGGTTTATACAATATTTATTCTATTTTAAGAAATAAAAGTTGTGAACATTGCCATGAAACTAAAGTAAAAAATATTTTGGGTTTTTCAATTGTTTTAGGACTTTGTCCTTGTCCTGGGGTAATGACAGTACTTCTATTTCTAGAAAGTTTTGGATTGAGTGAAAATTTATTCTTATTTACTTTATCTATGTCAACAGGAATATTTTTAGTGATATTATTCTTTGGAATTCTGGCTAATACCTTTAAAAAGACTTTGGTTGAAGATGAAAATTTAAAATTACATAAAATTTTAACTTTAGTAGGAGCTGGACTTATGATACTATTTGGTATATTTCAAATATTAATTTTGGGGGAATAAGTAAAGGAGAAATAAAATGTACCTAATAATAGAAAATATACAAGAACAATTTGAATTATACTTCAATCATGAAAAAAATATAGAACTTATTAAAAAATGGGCAATAAGATATATTGGATATGGAGAAGATCTATGCTTTTTATCAGATGAAAAGTATATAGTTAAATGGTTAGAAATTTTTAAGAATATTTCAGATGAAATAAAAGATACTGATATGAGAAAATTATATAATGAATTTTTAGAAGATTTAAAAAAAATAAATATTGAATATGATAAAAATGTTGATGAATTAACTAAAAAATATAAGGAAGAAAATTTAGAAATATATAATTATAAAGGAGTAACATTAGGAGATAATATAAAAAAAATTTATCCTCTCATGAAAAATTATCACACAGAATATTCTGAACATGGTATAGAAGAAGAATATAGTTTGATAACAAAAATAGAAAATTCATATATTTTTACAGATATATATTCAAGAAAAGTAGTAAAAATAGAAATTTATGATGAGAGTTATTCACTAGGGGAATTTAAAATTGGAAGTGAAATTACTACAGAATTATGTGACAAATATGAACTTTTAGATTTAGATGATGTAGATACTGGAGAAATATGTTATTTTCCTCAAAAGAACTATATGCATGCAGTAATTTATGTAAATCCTGAAGATGATGTATCAAAAATTACTAAAATAGTCTTTTCTATAAATGGAGAAAATCCTTCTAAAAATAATGTAAAAGATATTTTAAAAGCTAAAAAAATAGAAGATATTTACTATTCTTTATATAATTTTGGAAAAATAGAAATAGATATAAAAAATAAAGAGATTATTGGTAGACTAGAAGGTAATACATTTATATTTGATTTGTTTAATGGTAATTTAATAAATATAAAATTTAAAGAGTAGAAGGATAAAATAAAAAGAAGATGTTAAAGTTATGAAAAAATTATTTTTATGCTCGTATTTCACAGGAGTAAAAGAAGTATTTAAAAATTTAGAAATAGAAGTAGAAGATCTAGAAATATCAAAACAAATAGTTGAAAAATATCTATGGAGGATAAAATGCAGAACAAGGAAAGTAATATAAGATTATTATTATTAGGTAGAGCAGTATCTTTATTTGGTAATACAATATATCTAATAGTTTTACCATTATATATATTAAATATTACTCAAAATTTAAAAATAACAGGTTTCTTCTTCGCAATGGTTAATCTTCCAACTGTTGTTATTTCAATTTTTATTGGAACAATAATTGAAAAATTTAATAAAAAAAATATTATTTTGATATGTGATTTTTTAACCTCAATTTTATATTTTATTCTATTTTTATATTTTAAAAATTTTAGTTCTTTAACTTTTTTATTTTTAATTTCATTGATTGTTAATATTACTTCAAAATTTTTTGAGATAGCTTCTAAGGTATTATTTTCAGAAATTAATACTACTGAAACACTTGAAAAATATAATGGTTTACAAAGTTTTTTAGAAAATATTACTATAATTATTGGACCAGTTATTGGAACTTATTTATTTGCTACATTTGATTTTAACCTAATTTTGATGCTAGTTTCTATGGGGTATTTTTTATCTTTTTTACAAGAACTATTTATAAAATATAAAAAAAATCTTAATATATCAAGAGGAGAATCAAGTTTCTTTAGAGATTTTAAAGAAGGAATAAGCTATATAAAGAGTAAAAAAATTATTTTTAATTTTTTTATATTAGCTATGTTTTTAAATTTTTTTATAGCAAATAATGATGAGATAATTAATCCTGGAATTTTAATTAAAAAATATGAAATATCTGAAAAATTATTTGGATTTTCAGCTACTTCATATGGAGCAGGAAGTGTGTTTGCAGGGATTTTTATTTTTTATAATAATAATTTTAAATTTCTAAAAAAACTAAAATTATTATTTATTTTAAATAGTTCTTTGATGTGCTTGTTAGGTTTATTATCTATAATATTATTTAAATATAACCACTACATATATTTTGCAGTATTTATATTTTTTCAATTTTTAATTGGAATGATAACTACTTTTGTAAATGTTCCATTAATATCTTCATTTCAAAAAAATGTTGAGATTGAATATCAAAGTCGTTTTTTCTCATTATTATCATTCTTTTCTGGAGGATTGATTCCTTTGGGAGTTTTATATGCAGGCTATCTATCATCATATATTGGTGCAGATATTACTTATATAATTAATAATATGGCTATTATAGTTATAGTATTTTTAGTTTTTAGAAAAAATAAAAAATATCTATAAAGTATAAAAATTTGATAGTAAAAATTTTATTATACTCCTAATATTTGAAATAATAAGAAAAAATTTTTTATGATTTTTAAAATATTTTTTAATAAAAAATCTATATATATCAATATAATTTGATGGGATAATAAAATTAAAAAAAATACTTTAAAAAAAATTTTATTAAAAAATCAAAAAAGTTGTTGACAAAATAATTAAATAATGTTATATTTATCTTGTATCGTTTCCTTAATTATAGTTTAATTTCTACAAAAAAGCCCGAACTTGCAAAAAGTTGAGGGCTTTTTTGTTGGGGAAGGGTATTTTTGTTGATAATTTGTTACTTATTAAAATTATTTATTTTTAGACATCAATAAATAATAGCTATAAAATAACAAATCTAAAATTAAGATAAGAAGTGTTAGATAACAAAAAATATATAAAGTAAAAGTCCTAAGTAAAATTAGGGCTTTATTTCATCCTTGACTTTTTACATATAAAGATATAATATATACAATATAAAGACAATAAAGGAGGTTGTAAAAATGTCAATGAAATTAGTAAATATAAGAATGGATGAAGATTTGAAAAAAGAGATGGAAATTGTTTGTAATGATTTAGGTATTAATATAACAACTGCATTTACTATATTTGCAAAAAAATTAACAAGAGAAAAAAGAATTCCTTTTAGTGTCTCAATAGATCCATTTTATTCAAATGAAAATATAAAAGCTTTAGAAAATTCAATTAATGAAGTAAAAGATGGTAAAGTTATTATGAAAACTATTGAAGAATTGGAGGCTATGGAATAATGAAAATTAGTTTTTCTATTCAAGCCTGGGAAGAATATTTATATTTTCAAACTCAAGATAAGAAAACATTGAAGAAAATAAATGAACTTATAAAAGATATTGAAAGAAACGGAGCATTGAATGGAATAGGTAAACCTGAAAAACTAACCAATAATTTAACAGGATTATATAGTAGGAGAATCAATGACAAAGATAGATTAGTCTATAAAATAGAAAATGATTTTATAGTTATATTACAGTGTAAAGGACATTATAGTGATAATTAAAAATATTGTAATACTAAAAGATATTAAAATACACTTTATAGTTTAATTTCTACAAAAAAACCGAACTTGTAAAAAGTTGAGGGCTTTTTTGTTGGTAAAGGGTATTTTTGTTGATAATTTGTTGCTACTAAATTTGTTTTTTATAGTTTGACTTTATAAGACTAATGAGTTAAAATAAATTAAACAAATACCTTTCTCAATGTAGGGGATAACATTGAATTGATACAATTATGTTTCTCAATGTACAACTAAACATTGAATTGACTAATATAAAAGTCCTAAGGAAACTTGGGACTTTATTTATTGGGCAATACCAATGGGTAATTTAAATCATAGAAGTGAAAAGGCAAAAGAAAGATTAGATTTTTATTTGAATATAGAAGAATCTGATATTCATTCTTGTTTTTATCATATAGGAAAAACAATAACAGATAGTATTTTCTTTATTTCAGATGTTGTTCCAATAAAAGAAATCTATATTGACAGAGAGTATCTAGGTTTTAACAATATCCATTATATTATAAAGAATAAGAAATTAATATCTGAGCTAGAAAGAAAGTTAAAACGGATATTATATTTTGAAGACAGCACACCTAATTATTTCAGACAACATATAACAGATTTAAAAAATAAACTATCAAATATAGGCTAGAAGATTTTGACAGAAAGTCTATAAAAGAATAAGAAAGGAGTTTATATTAATATCTATGAAATTATTGAATACAAAAGATCCATTTTATTCAACTAGAAATATAGAAGCTTTAAAAAAGTCGATAGATGAAGTAAAAAAAGGTAAGCTCATTACAAAAACTATTGAAGAATTAGAGATAAGAGAAAAATAATATTTCTAGAATAAAAAGCACCTAGTTTTTAGCTAAGTGCTTTGTGTTTAATTATAATAATGTCAATCAAATTCTAAAAATATTCCTTTTTGTCTTAAACTTTCCCTTGCTTTTCTCTTATTCTCTAAAAGCATATTATTTTCTTTGACTTCTTTAATCACCCAATCAGGTGGGTTATCAACAATAATTTCTAGTATTCTTTCATCAGCTAATTTAGTATAACCTTGTTTTACTGATTCAGGGGTTATAAATCTCATTTAATTACTTCCTTTTTTCTTTATCATATACCCAATAAGGAGCTGTTAATGTAGCTAACCTATCATATTCAGGATCATAAAATATTGTCATTACACTCATCTCCTAATTATAAAATTTAATATATTTTATTAATCTATTTCTTATTCATATACCTACTTATACTACTATATCCTATGTATGTCAATGTTTCTTTGTAAATATTCTTATTTTTTATTTTCAAAATAAAATTAACAATTTATAATGTACTATTTTGTAAAAAAATATCTAACAATAGTTATAGAATAATGCTATAATGTAAAAAAATAATAGGAGTATTAAAGTGGAAAAAATATATTCAGTATCAGAATTTAATAGAATGGTAAAAAGTTATATAGATGACATTGATGATTTCCAAGATTTTTATATTGAAGGAGAAATTTCAAACATAACTTACTATAAAAGTGGACACTTATATTTTTCAGTAAAAGATAGTAAATCACAAATTAAATGTGCTGCTTTTAATTATAAAATGAAAAGAATTCCTGAAGATTTAAAAGAGGGAGATGCAATCAAATTATTTGGAGATGTTGGTTTCTATGAAGTTAAAGGTGAATTCCAAGTTTTAGTTAGACATATAGAAAAACAAAATGCCTTAGGAGCTTTATTTGCAAAACTTGAAAAAGTAAAAGAAAAAATGGCTGAAAAAGGTTATTTTGATGAGAGTCATAAAAAAGAATTACCAAGATTTCCAAAAAATATTGGAGTTGTTACAGCCTTAACAGGAGCTGCACTTCAAGATATTATAAAGACAACAAGAAAAAGATTTAACTCAATAAATATTTATATATATCCAGCTAAGGTACAAGGACTTGGAGCAGAACAAGAAATAATTAAGGGGATTGAGACTTTAAATAAAATAGAAGAAATAGATTTGATTATTGCTGGTAGAGGTGGAGGAAGTATAGAAGATCTATGGGCTTTCAATGAAGAAGAAGTTGCTATGGCATTTTTCAATTCAGAAAAACCTATAATATCAGCTGTAGGACATGAGATAGATTTTCTTTTATCTGACTTGACCGCTGATAAAAGAGCAGCTACTCCTACTCAGGCGATAGAGCTATCAGTTCCTGAAAAAGAAAGTCTTATAAAATCATTAGATGATAAAAAAATATACTTGGCTAAGTTATTGAAGTCTTATCTTGAAGATATGAAAAGAGAGTTATCAATAAGAATGGATAATTATCATTTAAAGAATTTTCCTAGTACTATTAATAACTATAGAGAACTTATAGTTGAGAAGGAAGAAATTTTAACAAAATCTATAAAAGATTTCTTAGAACAAAAAAGACATCTTTTTGAAGTTAAGATAGATAAAGTTTCAGTTTTAAATCCAATAAATACTCTTAAAAGAGGATATAGTGTCAGTCAAGTTAAAAATAAAAGAATAGATGTTTTAGAAGATGTAGAAGTCAATGATGAAATGACAACTGTCTTAAAGAATGGTAGATTAATAAGTATTGTTAAGGAGAAAATTTATGAAAAAAATAATGATTAGTTTATTTATATTAGTTTCTATGCTAGGTTTTGCTGAAGGAGAAAACGAAGGATCGGCTATAAGAGAAGTACCTATTTTAGGAAATCAAGAAGCACCAGTAGAAAATACAAGACCTGTTTCAAATGGTGGTGGAGAAAGCCAAACTCTTGATGATGGTGGAGAAACTGTAGAAAATCCTGAGACTCCAAAGGAAGCAACAGGAGTTAGAGAATATAGACCACAAAGTCTAATTCAACTTGATGAACAAATGAAAAAAGGAACTCGTAGTTCTATAATTCAATTAAATGCTAGATATGAACAAGAGTTAAATGCTTATTTGCAATCTGTTTCTTATAACAGTGATGTAATATTCTATCTAGCAAATGAATATATGATGCTTAATAACTATAGTAGAGCTAATAAGATTTTCTTAAAAGACAATAAAGATTTAAGAAATGTTTTTGGAGCAGCTACTACATACAGATTTATGGGACAACATAGAAATGCTATTGATAAATATAGTCAAGCTATATCAATGAACTCAGGTTTTGCAGAATCATATTTAGGTAGAGGACTTTCATATAGAAATTTAAATGAATATGATAATGCTGTTAGTGACTTAAAGACATATATTTCTAAAACTGGAGCTCATGATGGTTATGTAGCTTTAGCAGATGTGTACTTTAAAATGGGAAAAAATAAAGAGGCTTATGCAATTGCTAGCCAAGGTATAGCTAAGTATGGAAACTCAGGGATATTAAAAGTTCTAGCTAACAATATCTTAAAAAATAAAATAGACTAACAGATTAAAAGTTGGGGTGAGATTATGAATTATGATTTTATTACAATAAATGATGATATATATCCTGAATGTCTAAAAGAAATTTCTGATCCTCCTGAAAAGTTGTATTATAAAGGGAACTTAGAATTATTAAAATCTGAAAGAATGATAACTGTAGTAGGAACAAGAAATCCAAGTTCTTATGGGAAATTGTGTTGTGAATATATGATTAAAAAAATGAGTAAAGCTGATATAACAATAGTTAGTGGTTTTGCAAAAGGAATTGATAGTATAGCACATAAAACTTCTCTAATTACAGGAACTAAAACAATAGCAGTTATTGCTTCAGGACTTGACATAGTCTATCCTGCCTCAAATCTTAGTTTATATAAAGAAATAGAAGAAAAAGGACTTATTTTAAGTGAATATGAAGCTGGAACTAAGCCTTTTAAAGGAAATTTTCCACGAAGAAATAGAATAATAGCGGGCTTATCAAAAGGAATTATAGTAGTTGAAAGTAAAGATAGAGGAGGTAGTTTGATTACTGCTGATTTAGCATTAGAATATAATAGAGATGTATATGCTGTTCCAGGTGATATTTTCTCTGAATATTCAAAAGGTTGTAATAGCCTTATAAGAGATGCAAAAGCTAAATCTCTTTCTAATATTAAAGAGCTACTGGAAGACTATAATTGGGAAATAAAAGAAGAAGCTAAACTAAAAGTTACTAAAAATCAACAGTTAATTTTAGATAGCTTATCTTCAGAAAAGAGTCTTGATAAAATACTTGAAGAAACAAAAATAGACCAAACAGAAATATTATCTGAGTTAATAAATTTAGAGATAATGGGACTTATTAAAAGTATTGCAGGAGGAAGATATAAAAAAATCTTGTAAATACTATAATTAATTGTTATAATTCACTGTAAAATAAATTTTTTAAATACGAGGTGTTAGAATTGGCTAAAAAGTTGGATAAGAACAAATTAGTAATAGTTGAATCACCAGCTAAAGCTAAAACAATAGAGAAAATTTTAGGTTCTTCATATAAGGTAATCTCGTCTTATGGACATATAATAGATTTACCTAAGACTAAAATTGGTGTTGATGTAAAAGATAATTTTAAACCATCTTATCTTACTATTAAGGGTAAAGGTGAAGTCATAAAGAAATTAAAAGAAGCTGCAAAAAAAGCTGATGAAATATATCTTGCATCCGACCCTGATAGAGAAGGAGAATCTATAGCTTGGCATATAGCTAATACTCTAAAGCTAGATCATAATGAAAAAAATAGAATAGAATTTAATGAAATAACTGAAAAAGCAATAAAAGAAGCAGTAAAAAATCCTAGAAAAATTAATATATCTAGAGTTAATTCACAACAAGCTAGAAGAATCTTAGACAGACTAGTAGGTTATGAAATAAGCCCTTTTTTATGGAAACTTATTTCTCCTAATACAAGTGCTGGAAGAGTTCAATCAGTTGCATTAAAAATTATATGTGAGTTAGAAGATAAAATTAAGAGCTTTGTTCCTGAAAAATATTGGGATGTAAAAGGTATTTTTGATGAAAAATACAATCTAAACCTATATAAAATTGATGATAAAAAAATTGATAAATTAAAAGATGAAAAATTACTTGAAAGAGTAAAAAAAGATTTAAAAAAGAAATATGAAGTTATTTCATCTAAGGTAAGTAATAAAATTAAAAACCCACCATTACCATTAAAAACTAGTACTTTACAACAGTTAGCCTCTTCATATTTAGGTTTTTCTGCAAGTAAAACTATGACAGTGGCACAAAAGCTATATGAAGGTATAAGTATAAATGGAGAACATAAAGGGCTTATCACATATATGAGAACAGACTCTACTAGAATTTCTGAAGAAGCTAAAGAAATGGCAAGAAAATATATAACTAAGGAATATGGTAAAGAGTATCTAGGTTCAGTAAGTCCTAAAACAAAAAAGAATGATAAGAATGTTCAAGATGCCCATGAAGGAGTTAGACCAACTGATATTAACTTAACTCCTCAAAGTATAATGCAGTTTTTGGATAAAGACCAATTTAAGTTATATAATTTAATATGGCAAAGATTTTTAATATCTCAACTTGCTGCTATGAAATATGAGCAATTTGAATATATCTTAGAAAAAGATAAGATACAATATAGAGGAAGTATAAATAAAATAATTTTTGATGGATACTATAAGGTATTCAAAGAAGATGAAGATTTACCTATAGGAGATTTCCCTGAAATTAAAGAAGGAGATAAGTTTACTCTTGATAAATTGGATATTAAAGAAGACTATACGAAACCTCCTGCAAGACTTACAGAATCTTCTTTAGTTAAAACACTTGAATCAGAAGGAATTGGTAGACCATCTACTTATGCAAGTATCATAGATACTTTAAAGAAGAGAGAATATGTTGAGCTACAAAATAAAAGTTTTGTTCCAACAGAGATAGGTTATGAAGTTAAGACACAACTTGATAAATTCTTCCCTAATATAATGAATATTAAATTCACAGCTAAACTAGAAGATGAACTAGATGAAGTTGATAGTGGAGATAAGGATTGGATAGATTTATTAAAAACTTTCTATACTGAGTTACAAAAATATGAAGAAAAATGTAAGGCTAGTGTGGAAAAAGAATTAGAAAAATTAGTTGAATCTGATATCATTGGTAAAGATGGAAAACCTTTAATAATGAAAATTGGAAGGTTTGGAAGATATCTTACATCACAAGATGAAGATAGTAAGGAAAATATTTCTTTAAAAGGGGTTGAAATTTCTCTTGAAGAAATCAAAAGTGGAAAGATTTATGTTAAAGATAAAATCGAAGAACTATTGAAAAAGAAAGAGGGAGAAAAGACAGATATAATTTTGGAAAATGGAGCTAGATTAATTCTTAAATATGGAAGATTTGGACCTTATTTAGAAAGTGAAAAATTTAAAGAAGATAATGTTAGAAAGACTATTCCAAAAGATATCAAAACTAAGATTGAAAACAATACTATAAAAAGAGAAAATGGTATTTTATGTTTAAAAGAAATTTTTGAAAAGATAGAAGCAGAAAATGCAGCCATCTTAAAGAAAGCTGGAAAGTGTGAAAAATGTGGTAAACCATTTGAAATCAAAAGTGGAAGATGGGGTAAATTTTTAGCATGTACTGGCTATCCTGAATGTAAGAACATAAAGAAGATAGAAAAAAAATAATAAAAAAGGGTTGTTACATATAAATAAATATATAAAAAATAGTTCGTTACTAGCCAGATTTCTTAACGAATAAAAATTAAGAATTTGCATCTAAGAAATCCTAAGCAATAAATTGCTAAGTATTTCTAAGAAATTCGTTAAACTCGCTTCACTCAGACATAACGAGATTTGCTCGGCTCATTCTATTTAATTTTTATCCTAAAATCTGGAATGTAACTCACTTATTTTTTATTAAACTTATAGACATGTAACAACCTATTTTTTTAAAATAAGATAAATGGAGGATATATGGAAAAGGAAGTTATAGTTGTAGGAGCTGGACTTGCAGGTTCAGAAGCAGCCTATCAACTAGCTAAAAGAGGAATAAAAGTAAAACTATATGAAATGAAGGCTAAGCAAAAGACTCCAGCTCATTCAAAAGACTATTATTCTGAATTAGTTTGTAGTAATTCTTTGGGAAGTGACAGCTTGGAAAATGCCTCTGGACTTATGAAAGAAGAATTAAGAATTCTAGGTTCAATGTTAATTGAAGTGGCTGATAGAAACAGAGTTCCAGCAGGACAAGCATTAGCAGTTGATAGAGATGGCTTTTCAGAAGAAATTACTAAAATCTTAAAAAATATGGAAAATATAGAAATAATAGAAGAAGAGTTTACAGAAATTCCTGAGGATAAAATTGTAATTATAGCAAGTGGACCTTTAACTTCAGATAAACTTTTTGAAAAAATAAGTGAAATTACAGGGGAAGAAAGTCTATATTTCTACGATGCAGCTGCACCTATTGTAACTTTTGAAAGTATCAATATGGACATAGCATATTTTCAATCAAGATATGGTAAAGGTGATGGAGAATATATAAACTGTCCTATGAATAAGGAAGAATACTATAATTTCTATAATGAACTTATAAAAGCTGAAAGAGCAGAACTTAAAAATTTTGAAAAAGAAAAACTATTTGATGCTTGTATGCCTATTGAAAAAATTGCAATGAGTGGAGAAAAAACTATGACTTTTGGTCCTTTAAAACCAAAGGGTCTTATAAATCCAAAAACAGATAAAATGGATTATGCAGTTGTTCAATTAAGACAAGATGACAAAGAAGGAAAGTTATATAACATAGTAGGCTTCCAAACTAATCTAAAATTTGGAGAACAAAAAAGAGTTTTCTCTATGATACCAGGTTTAGAAAATGCAGAGTTTGTAAGATATGGAGTAATGCACAGAAATACTTTTATCAATTCAACTAAACTTTTGGATAAGACTTTAAAATTAAAAAATAAAGATAATGTTTATTTTGCAGGACAAATAACAGGTGGAGAAGGTTATGTAACTGCTATAGCTACTGGAATGTATGCTGCAATCAATGTTGCTAATAGATTGAATGGTGAGAAAGAATTTGTCTTAGAGGATATCTCAGAAATAGGTGCAATAGTAAACTATATAACTGAAGAAAAGAAAAAATTTCAACCTATGGGAGCAAATTTTGGAATAATAAGAAGTTTAGATGAAAATATCAGAGATAAAAAAGAAAAGTACAGAAGACTTTCACAAAGAGCTATTGAATATTTAAAAAAATCTATAAAAGGTGTATAATAAGAATGATTGAAAAATCTATAAAGAATTTTATTTATTATTTAGAGTTCGAAGAAAATAAAAAGCATAATACAGTTATATCTATAAGAAAAGATTTGAATCAATTTTTAATTTATTTGAATGAACATGATATAATTGATTTTAATAAGTTAGATGAGCTTTTAATAAAAGAATATTTCACTAAATTGAAAACAGAGGAAATATCAGCATCTACATTTAATAGAAGACTATCTTCTATTAAAAAATTCTATAAGTATCTTGTTGATAAGGGACTAAAGGAAAAAGGCTCTGAGATATTGATAGAAAGTGAGAAGAATGATGAGAAAAAGATTGAATACCTAAGTCCTGAAGAAATTAATCTTGTAAGAGCTACAATGCAAGGAGAAAATTTCAATATTCTAAGAGATAGACTTATGTTTGAACTTCTTTATTCAAGTGGTATGACTGTTGCAGAATTACTTTCATTAGGTGAAGTAAATTTCAATTTAGAAAAAAGAGAAATCTATATTTTAAAAAATAAACTTTTAAAAACTATGTATTTTAGTGAAACTTGTAAGAAGTTTTATATAAAGTTTTTAAACAGTAAAAAAGAAAAATTTAAAGAAGATTATAATCCTAATATTATTTTCACTAATAATTCTAATGAAAGATTAACAGATCGTTCTGTTAGAAGGCTTATTAATAAATATGGTGAAATGGCTAATTTAAACAAGGAGATTAGTCCATATACTTTAAGACATTCTTTTTGTATCTATATGTTAAAAAAAGGAATGCCAAAAGAATATCTTGCAAGACTTCTAGATTTAAAAGTTGTAGGGCTCTTAGATGTGTACGAAGGGCTTTGTTAGGAAGGAGATTTTATGACAAAAAAATGTGTAGGTTGTGGAATAGAATTACAAAATACTGATAAAGATTTGCAAGGATATACACCTAAATCTATTGACAGTAAAGAAGATACATATTGCCAAAGATGTTTTCAACTAAAGCACTATGGTAAATATTCAACAAATAAAATGACAAGAGAAGACTATAAAAAGGAAGTTGGAAAACTTTTAGATGATGTTAAGCTAGTGATAGCAGTTTTTGATATTATTGACTTTGAAGGTTCATTTGATGTTGAAATTTTAGATATCTTAAGAGAAAAAGATTCTATTGTTGTTGTAAATAAGCTTGATTTGATACCTGATGAAAAACATCCATCAGAAGTTGCAAATTGGGTAAAAGATAGACTTGCAGAAGAAAGTATCGCTCCTTTAGACATAGCTATAGTTAGTACAAAAAATGGTTATGGTGTAAATGGAATTTTCAAGAAAATAAAACATTTCTATCCTGATGGAGTTAATGCCATGGTTATAGGGGTTACTAATGTTGGTAAATCTAGTGTTATCAACAGACTTTTAGGAAAGAGAATAGCTACAGTATCTAAGTATCCAGGTACTACAATAAAAAATACTTTAAATATGATACCATTTACAAATATAGGTCTATATGATACTCCAGGTTTAATCCCAGAAGGAAGAGCATCAGATTTATTATGTGATAGCTGTGCTCAAAAGATTATTCCAGCTGGAGAAATTTCAAGAAAAACATTTAAAGCTAAGTATGATAGAATAATAATGATAGATAATTTAGTAAAAATTAGAGTTTTAAATGATGAAGAAGTAAAACCTATATTTGCTATCTATGCAGCAAAAGATGTTAAATTCCATGAAACAACAATAGAAAGAGCTAAGGAACTTGAAGAAGGAAACTTCTTTGACATACCTTGTGAATGTTGTAGAGATGAATATAATAAACATAAAAAAATTACTAAAACTTTAACAATTAAGACAGGAGAGGAGCTAGTATTTAAAGGTTTAGGTTGGGTCTCAGTTAAAAGAGGACCTTTAAAGATAGAAGTTACTTTAGCAGAAGAAATAGAAATTTCTATCAGAAAAGCCTTTATAAAACCTAGAAGATAGTATGAAAAATAAAAAGAAGAAAAAATCTTTATTTGAAAAAATATCAACACTTTCTTTTTTAACATTAATACCTTTTGTTATTTTTCTAATATATGTTTTAACTTCAGTATTTAGAGAAACAAATGATGAAGTTGAATTACCAAAAATAATGATAAAAGACATCAAAAATGTAAGAATAGCTATTGATGAATATTATAGAGCCACTGGAACTTTTCCAAATTTAGAATTGGTGAATACAGATGAAAAGCTAGAACAAATCTTTTTTGAACAAGATGGAGAAAGAATCTATTTTAAAGACTTTTTAAAGGAAAGTACAATGCCTTCAACTCCAAGTTATAAGGATCTACCTAAAACAAATAAAGTTACAATAGTTACAAGTTTTAGAAAACCAACAAACGATGGTGGTTGGAACTATAATATAAAAACTGGTGAAATACATGTGAATCTCCCTGAAAATTTCTTTGGACAGGGAATAGATTGGAAAAGTTACTAAGAATAAGGGAGGATTAAATGGGGATATTTGATAAACTTTTTAGAAGAAACAAAAATGTAGAGACAGAAGAAGTAGAAAAAGTTGAAGAGAAAAAAGAAGAACTAAAAGAAGAGATAAAAGAGGAAATAAAAGAAGAAGTAAAAGTAGAAAGCACAGAAAGTACAGAAAATACAGAAAATATAGAAAAAGTAGAAAATGAAGTTGTAGAAGAAGTTACTAAGGTTGAAGAACCTGTAAAAGTAAATATTTCTCAAAGATTGACAAAAAGTAAGGAAGGTTTCTTTTCAAAATTAAAAAATATATTTACTTCAAAAAGTAAAATTGATGATTCTATATATGAAGAACTTGAAGATTTATTGATACAATCTGATGTTGGACTTGGTATGACAACAAATTTAATAAATGACCTTGAAAAGAAAGTCAAAGCTAATAAAATTTCTGAAACATCAGAAGTTTATGAAGTCTTAAAAGATTTAATGTCAGAATTCTTACTGTCTCAAGATAGTAAAGTTCATTTAAAAGATAATAGAATAAATGTAATTTTAATTGTGGGAGTAAATGGAGTAGGAAAAACTACAACTATTGGAAAACTTGCATTAAAATACAAAAAACTTGGAAAAAAAGTTCTTTTAGGAGCAGGAGATACATTTAGAGCAGCAGCAGTTGAACAACTTGAAGAATGGGCAAGAAGAGCAGATGTTGATATAGTTAAAGGAAGAGAAGGAGCAGATCCTGCATCTGTTGTATATGATACTTTAAGTAAAGCAGAAGCAACAAAAGCAGATGTTGTTATAATAGATACTGCTGGAAGATTACATAATAAAGCTAATCTTATGAGAGAGCTTGAAAAAATAAATAATATCATCAAAAAGAAGATTGGTGAACAAGAATATGAGTCTCTATTAGTTATTGATGGAACTACAGGACAAAATGGATTAAATCAAGCAAAAGAATTTAACTCAGTTACTGATTTAACAGGTTTCATTGTTACTAAACTTGATGGAACGGCTAAAGGTGGAATAGTATTTTCTGTTTCTGAAGAATTAAAAAAACCTATTAAATTTATAGGTCTTGGTGAAAAAATAGAAGATTTAATTGAATTTAATGCTAAAGACTTTGTTGAAGCTATATTTAATTAAAAAAATAATGGTGTTGATGAAAAAATTCATCAGCACCATTTTTAAATCATTAGTTTGCAGGTGTAGCAGTTGCATTTAGGGCTTCTTCAGGAACAGTAATTTCCTTTATGTTATTGACATTAGAGAAAGCTGAGTCTACTGTCATTCTTACATCTTGACCTTGAATATTAGTATCAAAAGCTACAACTGAAGATTTTGTATCATAAGTTTCTTTATCTACTACATATTCTAAAGTAACATTATCAACATTTAAATCTAGGTTTTGTCCAGCCATATTTACTTTAGAGTTTTGCTTCTTTATAGCTTCCTTAAGGAAATCAGTATCTTTAGTAACAGAAATAATATAGTTTCCACCTTCTTCTTTAATATTAACTTTATCTAAGTTATTTTTAAGAACTTCATAAGTTTCATCTTCACTATTTACCATATTTTTAAATTGATTGCTAACATCTTCAGGAAGAGCTTGTTTAATCCAACTGTTGTCTATAGGATTTTGAATATACATAATATCATCTTTTATAAAAGAATTTAATTTTACATTTTGATCTTTAATATCCATAGACATTTTCATAGCAATAGGTTCTAATGTAATAGAGACGTCCATTGTAAGTTCCATAGGTTGACCACTCTTTTTAGGTTCCATTTTAAGCTTAATTAACATATCTGCACTTTTAATATTCTTATATGCTTCTGCAGATTTTTGAAGAACTTCTTCCTTATTAATTTTGGCATCTTCTTTATTACCACAAGCAACAACAAAAAACACAGCAAATACAGTTAAAATAGTAAACAGAATTTTCTTTAAAGATTTTTTCATTTTCTTTCTCCTTTTTTATTTAATTAATTATTTGAATTTAAAGCTTCTTCAGGAACAGTAATTTCCCCAACACTATTAATATTAGATAGAGTATTAGTTGTCGTTACTTTAACATCTTGCTCATCAAGTTTTGCTTCAAAAGATAAAGATAAAACTTTTGGGAAATAAGTTTCTTTATCAATTAGATATTCGAAAGTAACATTATCGGGATTAAAATCAGGACTTTGTCCTACAATAGAATTCATTTGTTCTTTTAGAGATTCTTTAATAAAATCAGAATTTTTAGGAACAGAAATAACATAGTTTCCATCTTTTTCTTTAATATCAACTTTATCTAAATGATCTTTTAACATATTATAAATTTCAGTAGAAGTATCTAGTGCATTTTTAAATGGTTCAATAGTTTCAAAAGTAGCTGCTTGTTTTTCCCAAGTATTATCCACAGGATTACTCATATACATTATACCATCTTTCACAAAAGTAGTTACTTTAGCATCTTGACCTTTTTGTTCTAAAGTAAGTTTCATTGAAAAAGGTTCTATGATAATAGAACTATCAATTATATACTCTGCAGTTACTCCACCTTTAATTTCCATTATAGTGTTTACTAATTTATTTCCACTTTTTATATCATTAGCAACTTCAGTAGCTTTTTTAAGAACTTCTTCTTTGTTAATTTTGGCATCTTCTTTATTACCACAAGAAACAACAAAAAACACAGCAAATACAGTTAAAATAGTAAACAGAATTTTCTTAAAAGATTTTTTCATTATCTTTCTCCTTTTTTTATTTATTTATTAATTATTTGAATTTAAAGCTTCTTCAGGAACAGTAATTTCTTCAACACTATTAATGTTAGAAAAAGTAGTTTCTGTTTTTGCTTTTAATTTTTGTCCTTGAACTTCAGCATCAAAAGTTAAAACTAAAGATTTTGTAAAATATGTCTCTTTATCAATTATATATTCTAGAGTAGCATTATTAGGTTTTAAATCTGTATTTTGTCCTATTGTATCAGACAGTGAACTTTTTAGATATTCATTAAGAAAATCAGAATTTTTAGCAGCAGAAATAATATAATTTCCACCATCTTCTTTAATACTAATCTTGTCTAAATTATCTTTTAGTACTTCATAAATTTCAATAGAATCATTTAATATAATTTTAAATTTATTCATATCTTCTTCAGATACATCTAGTTTTTGCCAACTATTGTCTTCAAGAGTGTTTGCATACATCACACCATCTTTTATAAAAGTAGTTATTTTAACATCTTCTCCTTTTGCTCCTAAAATTGTTTTCAAAGCAAAAGGGTCCTTGATAAGTGAAATATCAAATGTATATTCTATAGTTTGCCCACCTTCAATTTCTACCTTAGCAGTTACTAATTTATTCCCACTTTTTATATTGTTAGTGGCTTCAACATTTTTTTGAAGAACTTCTTCCTTATTAATTTTAGCATCTTCTTTGTTACCACAAGCAACAACAAAAAATACAGCAAATACAGTTAAAATAGTAAATAAAATTTTCTTTAAAGATTTTTTCATTTTCTTTCTCCTTTTTCAATTTTTTTAATATTACCAAAATACTATATCATATATCACAAATTTTATCAAATTTTTAAATATAACAGTAGTTTTTCTTTATTTTTTAATTTTGCTATGTTACAATGTCAATTAATGAGAATAATTTTATGTTAAAAGGAGTTAGAATGAAAAAATTAACAACAAAAGTCCAAGTGTTATACGCATTCGGAGTAAGCTATGCCATTGTGGATCAAATTTTTGCTCAATGGATATTATATTTTTATTTACCCTCAGAAAGCTCAGGTTTAGAACCATTTATGGCTCCTGTTTTAGTTTCCATAGCCTTAGCTATTTCAAGAATTGTAGACATGATAACAGATCCTTTAGTTGGTTTTTTATCTGATAAATATAACAGTAAATATGGAAGAAGAATACCCTTTGTTGCAGTTGGTACAATTCCATTAATATTAGTGACAATAGCTTTCTTCTATCCACCAATGAGTAATGAAAAATCAAGTTTTTACTATTTAATGTTAATAGGATCATTATTCTTTACTTTCTATACAATAGTTGGAGCACCATATAATGCTCTGATTCCTGAAATCGGAAGAACGCCAGAAGAAAGATTGAATTTATCAACTTGGCAATCAGTTTTCAGATTATCTTATACTGCGATCGCAATTATTTTACCTGGAATTCTAATTAAGATGATAGGAGGAAATGATGTTCTCTTTGGTATAAGAAGAATGATTGCGTTTTTATGTGCAATAGTATTTATAGGTCTTGCTACTACTGTATTTACTGTTAGAGAAAGAGACTATTCAACAGGCGAAGTTTCAAATGTAAGTTTTAAAGAAACTATAGGAATCATAATAAAGAATAAAAATTTTATCTTGTATCTTTTTGGAATGATGTTCTTCTTCATAGGTTTTAATAATCTAAGAGCCATTATGAACTACTATGTTGAAGATATTATGGGTTATGGAAAAAAAGAAATTACTATTGCTTCAGCATTATTATTTGGAGCGGCAGCTATATGTTTCTATCCAACAAATAAACTATCTAAAAAATATGGATACAGAAAAATTATGCTTTATTGTTTAGCAATGTTGATTGTTTCAACATCTATGCTATTTTTCTTAGGAAAGATATTCCCAGTTAAGTTTGGCTTTGTGCTATTTGCTATTATTGGTATACCTCTTGCAGGAGCAGCATTTATCTTCCCACCAGCAATGTTAAGTGAAATAAGTACACAGATTAGTGAAGACTCAGGTGCAAGAATAGAAGGACTTTCATTCGGAATACAAGGTTTCTTTATGAAAACTTCATTTTTAATCTCAATAGTTACTTTACCAATAATTTTAGTTATGGGAAATGATGTTAGCATATTATCAGCAATTTCAAGTGGAGTAAGTAAAGTTGAAAAGAATGGAATTTACCTAGCTTCTTTAAGTTCAGTATTTTTCTTTATCATATCATTTATTTTTTATTATAAATATTCTGATAGTAAAAAGATTAATAAAAAATAATTTGTTTATATAACTTGTAAATTTTTAAAGCTTATAATATAATGTAATTAAAGTTATAGAACTTGAATCAATATATTTTTAATATTAGGAGGATAGTATGGAAAATTTAGAAAAAGATACTTTAATACAAAAAATTAAAGATTTAGAAGTAATATTAAAAGAAATGGACTTAAAAATCGAAACAGCTAAAAAAGAAGTAAAAATGTTAGAAAATAACAAAGAAAATTTAACAGATTTATTAGAATTATATACTCGTCAATTAGAATATGGTAAAAAAGATTTTAAACAAAGAGCGTCTGATAAATAAAGAAAATAAAAGGGTAGTACACACATAGTACTACCTTTTTTTATAGTTATTATTATTTCTTTTTTCTGTAACTATATCCTTTTGTTTTTGTTTTTTACCATTGTCCTTTTCAACAAATAATTTTTGATTTGTAAAAGGATCTTTTTCTGTATAGTACATTAAAGTTGAATAAGTTGATGGAGTAGGTGTAAAAATTTGTACCTGCTCAGGATTAACTCTTAATTCTTGTGAGGCATATTTTTTTAAATCCATCATATCTTTATCTTTACAACCTGGGTGAGCTGCAATTAAATAATATGTTAAAAATTGCTTTTTACCCAGTTCATTGTTTATCTTATAGAATTGATTTTTAAACTCATTCAAGCAAGATTTACCATCTTTACCCATCAAACCTAAAATTTTATCTTCTGTATGCTCAGGTGCTATTTTCATCTGTCCTGAGATATGGTCCTTTATTATTTCTTTCAAATACATCTGTCCACATTTGTTGTCATCTAAAATCATATCATATCTAATTCCAGATGCTATAAAAATTTTCTTTATATTAGGTATCTTTTTTAGCTTCTTTAAAAGTTCCACTTGATTATTATGATTAACTTGAAGATGAGGACATTTTTTAGGATATAGACATCTTCTATCAGGACAAGCACCTAATTTCAATTTTTTCTTACATTCAAGTCCATACATATTTGCAGTTGGTCCACCTACATCAG
>ERZ773018.186-NODE-186-length-41545-cov-4.313762_pt1 | contig 41545 bp, 59 predicted proteins | sample MGYA00580840_ERZ773018 | MGnify/ENA primary metagenome ERZ773018 (study PRJEB29015, sample SAMEA2738125) | human oral metagenome | biome: human oral; feature: human-associated habitat; material: saliva | place: China | collected 2256 ... | reverse complement strand
CTTCCCGCCTTAACATTATTCATTAGACTAAAGGAACTGTAACCTCATCATCCCAAGAATTGCTAGGAGCCGTATTTTCCACCACCTGCGGCGACTCAGGTATCACCCAGCCGATAAACAAGCAGACAGCTGATGTTACAAGTAGCAAAATAAAAATAGTTCCGCTACCATTCCAAAACTTAACATCACCCAACTGCCCGGCCAGGAACCCTAGCAACAAAATTCCAGGTGCAAAGATGAACAGAATCAAAGTGCCAACAGTGCAAGACCAATACTTAACCCTGCCTAACATCTGAAAACCAATATTCATCCAAAGCACCCCCTGACGGATAAAGAAACATACTACATGAGAAGTATATCCCTATCAGCAATAAGGGTACCTATGATGCACAGCATAATAACTACGCCAACGAGGAACTTTAAATCTACTTGCGGGCTGTTCGAGTCATTCACTGCACTGTCTTTACAGATACCCGTACTGACACTGTAAGACCCAATAACAGTAGTGCATTTATCAGAAGGGGAAGAACTAGGAGTAGAAGGCGTGGGGCTAGGCGAAGAGGTTACTTGATTTGCGGGTGCTGACGCTGTGTGCTTAGGTAGTACATGCTGTGTAACACCATAAAGTGCGCCACCAAGCAACCCAAGAGTGAAACAGATACCAATAATAACGGCAATAGTTTTACCCAACTCTCGACGTTTTCGCCGTAACTTCTCAGCATCCTGTGCTTTCTGGATACCTTCAACCCAATCATACTGCAACTTATCGTAACCCAAGATACGGGCTGAGCCCGCATATGGTGATTCTTTTATCTGCATCGCCGCATTATACTCTTTGGTATAGACCTTAGTCATAAGAGTTAGCCCCCTTATCCTATTGACCCAACGGAGGATATGCTATTTGAGCTTTTACTCGGTGGTGCGGGCAGGTTGTTCATTGCGTAAAATACAGCTCCAAGCAACACCAGAATAACAATGAAGACGATAAGCACCCTTGGATTTTGGGTTTTTGCGGCATGGAACATACCAACAAAAATTGCCAAGACGCTAACTACCCCGAACAGTTGCACTACCCTGGAAGAGAAAGGGTTTGTACCGCTACTCGAACTAGTTGTACTTGCCGGTGTCGATTTAGGAAGCAAATCACCCCACGGCACTTGGGAAAGCCCGTAGATAGCCGCAATAATAAGACCGATAATCGCACCAATAATAACTAGAACACCTAGTACCTTGAGTGCTAATTTACCTAGCTCTTGGCGGGCTACCCTCGCCTCTTCAGCGTCCTTCGCGTCTTGGATAGCTTTAATCCAGTCACGCTGTTTATGGTCATAACCCAATGCTTGAGCGGCACCCATGTACGGCGAGTTAGCTACACGGTCAATTATTCCTTGCCCAGTATTTGTGGTACTCAAAAGAGCTACAGCCCCTTCTCTTTACGTAGAGCTTCCAGGCGTTCCTGAGCCGTCAAACGGGTAAACTCATAGTCGTTACTACCCTCTTGCACTTCCCGCATACCCTGCAAACGAGCCTCAGCTTCCTCTGCAAGCTTATCGAACGCGGAGCCGGTAGTTACGTCGCTCAGCTTATCCTTCAAGCTATTCACTAGTTCTTGCTGTTTCTGTGAAGTATGCAAATCACCCAGGCGACGCACCGCACGCTCAGCTTCCTTCAAGATACTAAGATTACTCTTGAAAGCCGCCTCTGTATCCTTCAGGAACTTACGGCTAACCCTCAGAGAGTTCTCAACATCAATAAGCTCGATAGCCAGCTCTTCATTGCGGGCGGCAACCTCTTCAGCATCACCCTTCTTACGCCAACTACTCTGACTCTTCAGACCAGCTTCAATCTCTGACTCTAGACGCTTAACCTTAGCCTCCAACATGGCAATATCATCTAGGTAGTCAATGATATTAGGTGCCGAATCACCCAAAGCTTCACGTGTCTCAGCAATCAGTTTCAGACCCTTAGCAATCTCTTCTTCGTTTTCCATACCTACACTACTCATACGTTCAAAAACCCTTTCAAAAGTAATAATCTTCTCAATCCTACTATCAGACTCTAGCCTGCTATCAGGCGGCAAACCCTGCCCAACATAGTACATCTTAGCCGCCAGCAAAGTCTCCCGCCTAATCTTAACCAAATCAGAGGTAAACATCAGGTCAGCACCCTCACGTTTCTGTGCACCCCTAGCCTTAATGAGAGCACTCCTCAAACTTTCAGGGCACCCCGTGTCGTAATAAGTAAGCAAAGCATCAGCAAGCGTAAGCTTCTGCTCCAAAACAAGCATCGGTTCAAGCTCGGTAGGCGGCTCAACCTTAGCTTCACGTCGGAAAAACTTCAAAATAGAACCTTTCATAACAAAATTAATAACAAACTCATTGTAGCATGTGTGACATAAGGCGGTCACCCCCGAAACACAAAGGCAAAACACGGTCAGCAAGCTATAGGTTACACAGCCTAAAAAAGACCCCAAACAACCAGTAAAGGAAACACAGACGCAATGACCACTACCGCTGGGCTTTCACTCAACCAAATGCGCAAAGCAACAAAGCGACCCAACAACGTTGCTGAAACACGCAAACGACTCAACCGAATCAACGAAGAAGTAGCCGCCCACGCGGAAGTAACCCCCAACGAACAGCCAGCCACCAAAGAAAAAGAAGGCACCACCCTCACAGCTGAAGAACTCAATGAAATCATTGAATCAGCAATCAGCGCCGCCGCCAACGCAAACCGAAGCCAAGAAAAACCAGAAAAGACTGAAACACCCAAAGTAGACACGTCACAAGCACGTACCATCAAGACAAGTCTAGGTGACGGCAACCCGCTACGATACTCAGTGCCCGAAGCCCGCGACGAACCGCCCGGCTTCCCAATCTGCGCAATCCTAACGGAAGCAATCAACAGGGGCGCAACAGACGTATACATCACCCCAGATACACCTATCCGCTTCAAAATCAAAGGCGGAAACAACATCTACGACGGGTTCAAAATCCCAGACCGAACCGAAATTAACCGTATGATGAAGGTAATCATCCCAACAGGTGAACAAGACATCTTCACCTCACAGAAAGAGCTTGATACCTCATATACGCTACCCCTATACGAACATGCCGGTCGAAGGACACGTCTCAATGTCAGCGCGGCAAGCCCCGGATTCGGTAACGCGGTACTGTCATTCCGTATCCTAGCCGGAAACCTGTACCATCCAAAGTATTACGGGCTACCTGACGTAGTACTTAAAGCAATGCACCAATCCGGTGGACTTATCGTATTCTCGGGACCAACCGGTTCAGGTAAAACAACCAGTATCGCCTCACTGCTACTCTACGCATCAAGGGAAGTTCACCGACCCGACGCTAACGGCAACCCAACAGGGCCGACAATCATCACCATTGAACGCCCAATTGAGTACCTGTTCGACAATAACAATGAGAAGGCAAACGGCTCACTCTTCATCCAGCGTGAAGTAGGACGTGACACATACTCATTCGATAACGCTATCTCATCAGCTATGCGACAGCAACCTAACATCATCCTTATTGGTGAGGTCAGGAAGTCAGTTGAAATGCAAGCCGCTCTAACTGCCGCAACAACCGGCCACCTAACCTTGACCACAGTACACGCCGAAGACACAGCAGGTATCATTCAGCGACTCATGGGAGCGGCAGATACGGGAGCTAATACCCGCGAAGACGTTCTACGTTCAATTGCCGCTTCCGGTCGCGTCTTCGTAACACAGGCTCTAGTAGACCGAATCGACGGCGAAAAGATAGCTGTACACGAAGTTCTTGTCATCAAGCAGTCTGACCAGTCCCTCATTCAGGCAATTCAAGAAGGTGACTTCCGACATATCCGTCAGTCTCTACAAGCAACAGGTGAAGACATGAGTAGCCGCCTAGTGGAACTTTGCCGCGAAGGTGGGCCTTGCTACGTCGAAGCGGCATTGAAGCACAGCCCCGACCCCAATAGGTTCTGGCAACTTATCCAGCTTGAAAAGTCGAACGGAATTAAGCACAACTACGACCCGAACAAGAAGGAAGAAGACCTGTGGTAGAGTAGCGTAAACCGCATAACAAAAACCCCTCAAGAGAATCATCTTGAGGGGTTTTTGTCGTCATAACCTTATGGCTTTACAGTCCGTGAGAACAATAGTCGCATAACATGCCACAGATAGCCCAAGAAGCCGCCGTATAGCCCCTAAAAGCAAACTTATTACAAGTAAGTGGGCTATGAAAAACCCTACCCTTAGAGAGCTATATAAGGAATCAATACACATACTGGAATATATTAGGAAAGGTGAACACCATATAGAAGTAAAGACAAAATATACACAACTAGAACAACGGAACCTACAGGCAGGAAGTCGAGCACCAGCCCTGTAGTCCAGCATACGTAAAAAAGGGGGAACCTTCAGCACAATCAAGCTAAAGGTTCCCCCTTTTTTGTCACGCCACACTAGAAACTAAAAACAGATTCCGTATTCTCAAACACGCCACCTTCAGGACGTTCCAACCTATAAGCAACAATACGGTCAGAAACACCCTCTTCAGAAGCCCACTTATTCACACGGCGAACCATTGTATCCACCGTACACAACCAAACCACCTTACTGAACACTGAACGGTCATCACGGTACTGCTCCAAAATCTCAACCAGCTTACCCCTAGACTTAGAAGAACCACGCTCAACCTCAACCGCAATACTACGCGCCTCACCATTCTCACCACGCGGCAAAATAGCCACAATATCCGGCACATGGAAAGTCGCTGTAGAAGCCGCCGACAAAACAGCCCACATCCACTCATTACCACCAAAACACTCAGGGCCAACACCACTACCACCACCAGCACGCCACTCACGCAAAATCCTAGCACGCTCAGCAATCAGATAATCACGCATCTCAAGCGCATTATTACCCCTCAAAAGACCCTGCAAAGAACCATTAATCTGACGGTCAGACACAACGTTAAACCCACGAAGAGCAGAACCACCTGAAGAACGACCACCCCAAACACCAGTACCAAGATTCAATACGTCAGTAGACCCGCACCACAACAAGGCACCAACATATGTAACAAGAACCCTATGCGGAAACTCCATATTGCCCAAAGATGAACGCTTAAACGCGCCGCCACCAACACCAAACTCATCAAGCCCAACACGAGTACCCACCCAAACACGGTGACCACCAGCACCCGCAACATCAACAGCCTCAATACAGCGCCTAGACTGCAAACCCTTCAAATACTTCAAAGCCGTAACACGAGTAGACACACCAAGCAAAAGCATAGTAGCCCTAACATCAACCCAACCAAAAATACCGATAAAGCTCATAATCTCAACCTCACGGCGAACACCCATAAGGCGAGGACGAACACCACCATCAGCACGCTCCTTAGAACGCAAACGCTTCACCCTAGCCTCAACAACATCAGGCGACTCGCCAACCAGCGGCGGCGACACAACATCAACACCACCAACACGACTCAACCAATAAGAAGACTGCTCAACAGCCAAAACATTAGAAACTTCAACAGACGACATAACGCCGCCCCTCCCATCATAATCAAACCTAAAAGAAGACAAATCAGAAACACCAACACCAACAGGTAACCCCAAAGAACCAGAACCGGAACCAGGCGGCGCAACAAGACCACCCAAAACCAAATCCTCAACCCCCGCAGACTCACCCAAAGCACGGGCACCAACACCACCAACAGGAACCCTAAACCCATCAGCAACAGCGTTCAAATCAACCGAACCACCAAAAGACCAACGAGCACGCGGCGTAACACCAAATGAAAAACCACCATGAGTAAACACAGAACCAGACCAGCCCGACACAGAGGCATCCCACACATAACCCGAACATTCAGATTCAAACGACCTAAACGGCTTAGGAATATCCGAAAAATCCCTCACACCAACACCACGCTCAAGAACCGACGTGCCACCATGAGGCCAAACAAACCCCTCCGTCACATGAGACAAACCAACACCAGAAGGGAACGCCCCCGGCAACAAGCCAGCACCAACACCAGCAATAGCACCAATAACAGGCTTAGAAACAGCAGAACCAGCCAAAACCAGAACCTCCAAAAAGAATCAACAAAAACAAGGTATAAAACAGGCGCAACCCCGCAAAATCAGAGCCGCGCCCACCACCAACATAGCGGCAAATAAAAAAGTGTGCTACAATTATAACAGTACTTGGTAAACCCCTACAGATAAGGACACCCAACAAGTGAACACCCCAACCAACGGCAAGAACTACCTCAACGGCAAGCTCATTGAAAACCCCATCGGATACCTCTTCGGAGCGGATTATGCAGAGACGCTAGATGAAGACACTAAAGCCTACATGGAATACCTTGTTAAGGAGTTTGATAGTTGGGACGAAGAAGCAAAGAATAGCAACACCGAAAGCGAACAGTAACAATGTTTAGCCAACAGGAATATTATCCCATCCTGGCGCTAACACTAGAAACCCGTGTACGTAGACCAATGGGCGGAGGCCCACAGTTGGCACGTATGCTAGTCGTACACTTCGTAGACGCTGAGAATAACCCCTGCTACAAAACCTATGGATACTCAGGGATGAGCCCAGAATACGACCTGCCCACTGTAAAAATTGTCTTCAAAAACACCGACACCCCCTACCTTGTTAAGGCGGGGAATAATGGGCGTGACGAAATCCAGCTAAGCAAAGACCATTGGAAAAATATCCATACCGGTAACGTAAGCCTAATCTAACCCACCCCTAAGACAGAAAGATATTCAAAACATGAATAACTACACCGTCATCAAAATCCAGTTTGAAACCATCGTAACCGAAAGAACCACATCATACAATACACAGAGCGCAACCCGCGTACATTACCTGCAAACCGACGGTACAGTAGCGTCAGTTCGGTACGACCCCGGCGAGCTGAAGATGGTTCTTGACCAGCACGAAGGTAAACTACCCTACCTCACCGACGATAATGTACTACACGTACACCCGGAACACCTGAAAGACATTCAGACTTCCGTCATCAGGTACTTTAAGTAAACCTGCAAACCAAACCCGCTAAGAAACGCCCCGGCGGGGCGGCATAAACCACCCCAAACCATGCCGCCCCGCCGGGGTGCACAAGCACTACAGAATAGGAAAACCAATCCATGCTGAATAACCTTGAGCCCGGCGACATCATCATCACCGATGACCACTTCTATAAAGTCACCCGCACAATGCGCACCCTACGAGGTGTCCTCACCTCAATGCACATCCTCGGCAAGGAAGGCGCGGAACAGTATATTAATGCAGAAGGTGGGTACCCCATTGAGCTTATCGGCGGCTTTGACCACATCAAGAAGTCGGAAAATGTAGATATTGAAGAGTTGTTCGATATGGAACGCGGACGGGATGAACTCATTGAAGGATACACCAAAATTCAAACCCTACTGCCGGGAGCTTACAAGCCCGCCCAGCCGTCTAAAGCTAACAACCCCAACAGCACCTCATGGATGCTCAACCACCCCGACAAGCTGACCCTAAGCCTACACCCAGCTAAGTGTGAAGAAGAGCTGGAAAAGATAAAGAGCCTACTAGAAGAAGCAGAACGCAAGCTTCATGATGCGGCATGTGATATTCGAGAGGGGCGCAAAAAGTATGCCGCCAAATACACGGAGGTAGCAATCGAGAACGCCACCTATCTAGAAACCGAAGAACACCGCAAGAAGTTCTGCAAAGCAATCAAAGAGGCATACCACGAAAGCTTCCCCTGGGAAAACCAGCCTTTCAACATCGCCTACCCCCGAATCTACAGCACATCATTCCCTGAAAAATTGCACGCGAAACTTCAGGAAAACGTGTACAACACACACCAGGAAATTATTAAATCACTACTAGTAATCGAATACCTCGACACCCTAGCGGAAACCCTGTACGGTGAACCCATCAAAAAGGGCTAAACCCTAAAACAAATAACCCAATAGGTGCACCCCACCAAGGAGTAAAACATGACAAAACCCAAGAGCCTATCTTACGGAAACATCAATAACCGCTACGTCTTTCACAACTCGTTTGATACCCCCAGTAGGTACTACTGGACAGCCGATAAAATCGCTAAGCGCGAGAATAAACTCCGCAAAGCAGGCTGGGTAGTACTCCCAGGAACCTTCACCCTAGACGACCCACAGCGAGAAATCGTTGAGGTTAAACCGGGTGCTGAAACCACCAAACACCTAGTGCACCTCATCAGGTTCCTTGCGGGCAAGCACAAGAGGGAAACTGGCACCCCCTACAAAATGTACGCGCACCTCAATGTATCGGTAAACACCAAAGATGAAGACGGCATTGGTGTAGTCGAAATCAATACCACCTTCACTAGTGACCCCGAAGGTAAACACAAGATTGGTGTATTAATGACCACCTGCCTAGATGAACCTTGGGAACTCAGTACTGAAGAATGGCTCAAGATGGACGGTAAAACCTACCCCATCGGAACCCCCATCTGGAGCGACTGGCACAAGGACATCGAAATCCTAATCAACCCCAAACAGGGCAAATAACCCCATAACATAACAGCAAGAGGGCACCCCTGAACAACCAGTAAGGGGTGCCCCTAACACCACAACAAATAACACCAAAAACACGGAGAGTAAAACACCATGCGAATCCCCCTAGCACCCCACACCCTAACCACCAGTGAAGCCTTCATCCTACAAAACAACAACGAAAAATCCCTATACAAAGTAACCCACACCGAAGGCAACACCATCACCGCCGAACTCAAACACACCACCAACACCACCACAGCACCCCAAACCATCACCGGAACCCTACTCAACGGAACCCTAACCACCACCACACCAGTACACAACACCCGAACACCCAAAATCATCGACCTCAACACCACCAAAACCAACACCATAAAAGCCACCACCAACAAACCCGAATACACCATCATCACCAGGAACACCAACGAAGACATCAACATCTGGCAAACCATCGAAACAATCACACCAGACGTAACCCTAGTACAATCACAAACCACCCCCACCCAAAAACGCATACACCTAACACCCCAACTACAAAAAGAAATCAACACAAACACCACCAACCTAACCCCCACACACACATTCTACCTAGCCAACAACAACACAGAATGTGTACCCCACGACGCGGCAAAAGCCCTAAAAACCATCATCAACCACCCCCACTGGAACGCCCTAAAACAAAAAGCAGTCAAGAATAATGACTGGGAAACCACCCTAACCACCGACTACCTAACCGACACATACTGGGAACAAATCAGCACCGACTACAGCGACGGCTACGCATGGGGAGTCTCCTACGACCTCATCATCGACTACACCATCGACTACGCAGAAGAGCTAAAACACCTCACCAACAGCACCGAACCCCAAACCCCAAACAGCAAAAACCTAACACCCAAACAACAAAAACAACTCACCACAATACTGAACAACGTCATCAAAAAACTCGAACAATCCGAATGGTACGAACCCGACCCCGAAGACTACACCATCATCCCCTACATCGAATAGTTTGCACACCCCTAGCCGGTGTGGTAACCTATACCTACAGGTGCCACACCGGTACCCCAAAACAAGCAACAAAGGAAGGCAACATGCCCCAGGAACCCATCACTTACGAAGAAACCCTCACCGACTACATATTCTGGGGTGACGGCAAGGAAACCGACGACCCCAGTATCAACAACATCATCAAGCGTTCCGCCGAGCTCAGCAAAGCAGGCTGGGTCAGTCTACCCGGACACTTCGACCTAGATGAACCCCAACGAAAAATCGTCAAAGCCGAACCATACTCCGAGAACGCCATGCACCTCGCACACCTCATGGCGTTCTACGCAGGCAAGCACCAGAAAGCAACCGGCACCCCCTACAAGATGTACGCCCACCTAGACGTATGGGTGAACTCCGGTGATGAAGACGAAATCGAAAAGGGCATTGGCGAAATCGGAATTGACACCATCTTTACCCACGACTCCGAAGGCAAAAACCCTGTAGGCGCATCAATGACAACCTACCTAGCCGGTTCATGGGGTGGTCTAACCATGAAAGAATGGCTCGAACTGGACGGTAAAACCTGCCCCGTAGGAACCCCTATCTGGACAGACTGGGGCAACCAAATCGAAATCCGCATCGACCCCACACAGGGAAAGTAGTCCCTACATAATAAGCCCCGGCAACCCAGACCAAGCGCAGGTTACCGGGGCTTCACGCTACCCCTTTCAATACAGAAACCACGTATCCCACACCGAGAGATGAACACCCACCATGAGCTTCTACCACACCAACTGTAGCTACGACCCCACCGATGCCATAGGCAACGAACCAGAACAATACCCAGGAGAACCAGACTGGCAGACCAACGAAGAAGAATACGACTGGAGGGCTTGGGTGAACAACATTGCAATGTCAGAACCCCCAGAATACGAATACGAAAACTACCCCAACACACCATACGAAAGTGTCTCTGTAGCACTCGAAAACAGCAAATAAACAGGTGTAATCAACACCATGCCACATACGCAAAGAAGAACCCCCAGTAACCTGAGCGACACAGGCACCGGGGATTTACCGCACCCAAAGAAATAGATTTAAAAAAATTGCATACACCTAGCCAGTGTAGTAATCTACACCTACAAATGCCGCACCGACACCCCTAAACTTACCTGAAAGGAACCCTAATGACCCACGCGGAAGCCAACAAGAACCCTGCCCCCCCCGAAATAGTAAAGAAAGAAATCACCGAATACATCGACTACCTAACCAGCCACGGCAACCTCAATATCACCACAGAAAACTGCAACGACCTAGCCTTCAAACTAAAAGCCACCGTTGCAAAATACGTCCTCGAATACCAACAAGAACCCCATCAAACCGTTAAAGACCAGCTCATCAACGCTGTAGGTAAACTCTATGACACAGCTACTACTTGCAAATACCTTAACGTCACCCAAGAGGAACTAGATAAGCTAGTAGACGACCACCTCACCCTCAAACTTGACGACAACAATAAACCAAAAGGTTACCCCGCCTTCCAATTCAAAGACGGAACTATTGACCCTGCAATCCAGAAAATCATCAAAACCCACCTCGACTACCCCAGCCCCGAAAAAATCTACTGCCACCCCTGGGAAGTAGCGGTACGCCTCACAGACCGAAGCCTGCAACACGGCGGGTACAGTATAATAGAATACCTCAATAAATACCCCGAAAAACTAGACGAAGAAATCAACAACCTACTACTATACCTAGACATCAGCACCGCCTTACACTAGGCAATACACTAACCGTTACCCCCCCTATAGGCGCAAAGTAACCCCCGGCAACCTGAACACAACAGGAATCCGGGGGTTATTTCACGCCCCTAAAACACTAAACACCACCACCAACAAACCTAGCAACATCCACCAAATCAACACCTAAACCCGCAATAGGTGAACCAACCGGAACATCAACAACACCACCAACAAAACCCTCACCAACACCAGCAGAACCACCAAACAAACCAGCAGAACCACCACCACCAGAAACAACACCAACAGGCGAACCATACCCCTCACTACCACCAACAAACCCCAAACCCAAACCCGGCTCAATACCAGAACCAGCAGAAATAGTACCTACAACATCACCCCAACAAGCACGACCAACACCACCAACAACAGACCCAACCCAATTACGAACAAGCCACCAATCACCAAAACGACCCAAACCCGAAACAGCAGAACCCACCGGCGAACCACCAACAACAGACCCAAACCCAACACCCAAATCAACAAAACCAGCAGGAGCCAAACGCGAACCAAACACCAAACCCCTATGCGTCACACCATCAACAACAACCTCAGACCCAACACCAACACCACCAGAAACACCAACAACACCAGGAACAAAACCACCAGCACCCAAACCCGAAACACCCAAAACACCACGCCAACCAGAACCCCCACCACCAACAGACAAAACACCCAAAGAAGCCGAAGACAAACCCCAAGACACAGACAAACCACCAAAACCAGACACACCAGACACCACAGGAACACCCACCAAAGACACACCACCAGAACTACCAGAAACACCACTAGAAATACCCGAACCCACACCAACACTCAAAGGAAAACAACCCACCAAAGCATCACCAACACCAACACAACCAGAACCCCCACCACCAAAAGGCAAAGCACCAAACCCCACAGACGAAACACTCAACCCCGAAAAATCACCAACAAAACCCTCCCACAAAGGAACACCAACACCACCAACAACAGACAAACCACCACCAGAAACACACCCCAAAACACCACCACACTCCTCCACAAAAGACAAAGACACACCCCCAGACACAGACACCACACCACCACCAGAACACACACCACCCACAGACACCAAAAACCCATCCCAAACACTAGAAACAGACCCAGACACACCAAAAGAACCCCCAAAACCCACAGAAGCCCCATAGGGGCACTCAAATACATTAGAGGTATAATCACCCACCCCAACACCAAAAGAACCCACAGAAGGCTCTACAGGCTCCACAGGGGGTGTAAAAGAATGACCATACCCCCACGCCTCCTCAACATTAGAAGCAATAAACCCCCTACCACTAACACCCCAAGCAGAAGACTGCCAACCACACTGCACAAAACCAGGCATAGTCAAACCACTAGCAGATGGAGGATTATGACCAACAGGGGTATAAAGTGTACCACCATCAGGTAGCGTATCACCTATCGGCGGGGCTGTTAGAGTGCCAGGAACCCACGTCTCAACAACATCAATAACAGCGTTATCTACAGCCATACTTAAAGCCCTTTCCCACAATCACAAAAGCGTGACATAAACATAATTTTAGTGTGTTATATCTTCTACAAAATTCCGAGCGGAACACAACCCCCAGAACAGCAATCAAAAAAAATACCCATAGCAAAGGGCTAATAAAAGACGACCCCCAACACAAAACCCAAATAAAAATAACAAAAATTTTCCAACACGCCACACTCCCCAAAAAACACAAACCACCAAACCCAAAAAACAAGCGCCCATCACACCACCATGATAAACGCCACAACAAACGGGTAACCAAACACAACAATACACAGAACACATACAGAACACAGAGAAGAACATACACAACCACACAGCACACATACATACAGGAGAGCACACACAGACAGACACATACAGACAATACACACCAACACACAATAGACACATAAGGGCAACAGGCACACACACATAGACAATACACACATACAGGGACACACAAGGAATACAGACACAATAGACACAGACACACAATAGACACACAACAAGGGAACACACACAAGTAAGTAAAACACACACAGGAGTAATACATACACAACAAGGGAACAGACACACCACAGCAATAGACACGCAGTAAAGGAATAAGCACACAGTAAGAGAACAAGCACACAGGAGTAATAGACCCAAGGAACAACACCTAAGACACACAACAGACACACACAGGAGGGTAACACATAAGACACGGAACAAAGAAGACCACAAACACAGACACACAGGGGGTAACACACAGACACAATAGACACAGAGAACAGACACAGACACATAACAGACACATACAAGGGGACACACACAGGGAGAACAACAGGCTAGACAGAAACAACAGAACACATAACAGACACACAGAGAACAGCTAGACAGAACACACAAGGAATAACACACAGAGCAGAACAAGGGTAAAGAAGGCTAGACAGGGCACAGGGTAATAAAGGGTAGAAGAAGGGCGGGTAGAAAGGGGAAGGAAAGGGGGAAGGGTAGGAAGAGTGGAAGGCGGCGGTAGGGCGAAGAGGGTGTGGTGGTGGTGTAGTGGGTGCCGGGTAGTTAGGTGCCCTGGTGTTCTGTTGTTCTTTTTTGTTTTTTGGTGTTGTGTCTGTGTGTATGTTTTTATGCCTTTTGCCTTGTCAGTGCGTTTTGTGTTTTTGTGGTGGGTGTTTTGGGGGTGTTCTTTGGGGGGTGCGGCTTGTTTGGGGTCTGTTTTGGGTGTTTGGTGGTGGTTTTCGTCTGTTTTTGGGGCGGTTTTTTGGTATAATGGTTTTGGGCGGTTTTTTGGGTATCTAGCCCTGTGTGAAAAGTAGCCTTTCCCCTTGTCAGTGCATTATGCACTCTAGTGCATTTTCTTCATTTTTGGGGTTGATAATCAACCTGTAGGGGTTGTTTTTGGGTTTGTGGGTTGAATCTTTGGGCTATGGGTGTTGTATATGCTGACTTGCAGTATGCAGGGTGGTGTATGGTTTTGAATTATTAGTTTATTTCTTGCTGTGTACGAGCGCTTTTCTGGCTTTGTCAGGGGTGTTGTTCGTGTATGGTGGGTTTATGAGTAGAAGGGAGCCCTGTTTTGGGTTCTGTTGAGAAAGTTTTTTATAGTGTTCGTGCTGGCGTGAAGTCTGCGGTGGAGTCTTTGGAGTCTATGGATTCTAGGTATAAGCCCCAGGTTCGTAAGTATGAGGTTTTGTCGGGTGAGAAGCATACTGTTGTTGTTGATGGTAAGCGGTATTGCCGTATTCGTGCTTTGCGTGGGTTTGAGCGTCCGTTTGGTTTGCCGCCGGTTGAGGTGGGTGACCTTGGCGGGTATCTTTTGGTGGATTATGCGGGTATGAATCTTGCGCCTTATTTGGGTCATGAGGGGTCTTGTTGGGTTGCTGATGGGGCTTTTGTGGATGGTCAGGTGGCTGGTGATGCTCAGGTGACGGGTCGTGCTTTTATTGGTGCGGGTTCTAAGGTTACGGGTAAGTCGCTTGTGTCTGATTTTGCTCAGGTTGTTGATGGTGCTTGGGTGCAGGATTCGTTGGTGTCGGATTTTGCTCAGGTTGTTGGTGTTGAGTTGAATCATTCTTCGAGTAGTGTGTCTAGTACTATGGTGTTTGGGTATTCGCGGGTTGCTGGTCGTGCTCGTGTTTCGGGTGGCGCTAAGGTGTGTCGTTTTGGTCAGGTGTTTGGTTCGGCTGTGGTGACGGGTCGTGTTCAGGTTCGTGATGGTGGGGTTGTTGGTGGTGCTGTTGTGCTGGTGAGTGAGTGTGAGGTTGTTGATTTGCCTGGTGGTGTTATTGATGAGCCTTTGAATCGTTGGGGTTGTCCTACGGTGATTGTTAATCGTGCTGGTGATGAGCCTGTGCGTTCGGTGAAGCGTTTTGCTGACCCGGAGCATGGTTGCCAGTTGCCGGTTGCCGGTGATGGTTGCCCTGTCACGACGTTTGTAGATGATGAGCGTGATGTTGCGGTGATGGTGCGTGAGGTTGCTGACGTTTTTGGTGTTGAGCCTCCTGCTGTTGATAAGGCGGGTTGTTCTTGGGCTAGTACCTACGATAAGGATGATGGTCGCCCGCGTCCTATCTGGACGAGTAAGACGACGGGTGAAAGGTACTTCTCACCTGAAACCGTGGAAGAGGAACGCGAGCGCCTAACAGGTAAGGAAGAAACACCCACCGAGGCGGCTACAGGAACCACCGAAAGCACCAAAGCCGAAGGCGCTAAAGCTGAAGGCGGTAAAGCACCTGAAGCTGAAGTGCCTGAACCTACCGAAGTAACCGGTAGTATTCTTAGCGACGAAGAACACGCTAAACTCAAAGAGGCACTGAACGCACTCAAAAAGGCTGAAGGGGCACCGGGTACACTCAACGACTAGTTCTATAGTTGTTACTGTCGTGTAACGCCTAGACACAGTTCAGGTCATCCCCCCCCGCGAGCGCTTACTAGTTGCCTATATGCGTATTGAACACCCCCTAGTGGTTATCCGCCGCTAGGGGGTGTTTCTTTTTTTGGGGGGTGTGCTTGTGTCTATATGTGCTGTCTGTATCGCCTGTGGTAGGATGGGGGTATCTTATTGTTAGTATTGCGGGGGTGTACCCTGAGAGGATTTGATGTTTATGATTGAGCCGTATGTGTCGTTGGTTTGGTGGGCTGTTGGTTGCCTTGTGGTTGCGGTGGCGTTTGAGGTGGTGGCTTTTAGGTGTGCGTCTGTTGGGCGGCGTTCTTGGTGTGGTTGGTTGGGTTGGGTTCATGTGCCTGTTTGGGGGCTGTTGGTTGCGTTGTTTGTGGTGGCTTGCAGGGTTGGTGATTTGGGGGCGGATGCTTTTGGTCTTACGGCTGGGGTTGTTGGTATTGTGGGTTGCCTATGTGTTCTTCCTGTTGTGGCGATGAGTGTTACAGGTGAGTTGGATTTTAGGGTGTTCCGCCCGATTTCTGTTGTTCTTTTGCTTGTTTTGCCTGCGGGGTTGGTTTTGAACTCTTTCATGGCCGCCGGTGATGGTTTCCGTTCAACGTCTGTTGAGTACACTGTTTCTGCTGATGGTTCCAAGTCACCTGTTGTGGCTGAGCGTCATGATTTGGCGCGCGTTGGTTCTTCAGGCTGGGTTACAGTTTCGGCGGTTGAGCATAAGCGCCCTGGTAGGGATAGTGCCTCTGAGATTCGTACTGCTTATACGTGGAGCGAGGTGCGCGGCAATGAGACTGTCGCTAAGACTACTACTGTTGAGCAGGATGACGTTTCGGTAGTTGAAGACGTTGCGGCTGGTGGCACGCCGTGGGTTGAGTACATTCCCATGTATCATCTTGTGCCTGCTGGCATTTTTGATGGTTCGCACGCTGACCCGATTCAGGGTAAGCTCTGTGTTCGGGGGCGTGATACTGACTGTAAGGTGAACGCATTGCGGGCGAACATGAAGTATGTGCTACATGTCCCGGCGAGCGCCTAATAGTCAATGAACTATCACGCTAGAGGTGGCGTCAAGTTCCGGCGGGTAAGCGCCTCTAGTCGCACCCTAGTTGCTCAGCGGTAGCCCGTAGTGCCCACGCTCAGCTTTTGACTTAATGTGGGTACTACGGGCTTTTCTGTGCCCTCCTGTAACCTTTCAAGGATTCGGGTATTGTTAGTTACCCGTGTCCGGCGCGTACTGTACATGGCGGCTTGTCTATGGTAGGATAGGTGTATCTTATATTGTTGTTACCCCCTGTTGGTTAGGGGTGTTTCCTTGAAAGGATTTATTGTTTATGTCTACTGTACTTGTTTCCCCTGGTGATGTTGTGTCTACCGCTGTGGGTGTTCTGCATGTGGGGTCTGTTATTGTGGAGCGTTCGCGTGAGGGTGTGTCTTTCTCTGTGTCTGGTGTTACTGGTGATGGTGTAGTTCGCTCGAATGTCTCTGTTGCCGCTGATGTTGTTCCGTTGGCTGTTGATGCGTCTGATACTGAGGCGTTGGTGTGGTTTGACCGTGAGCGTTATTTGAAGCGTTTGAGTGCCGCCATGTTTGAGCCTGGTGATAGTGCTAGGGCTTTGGGTAAGCTGATGGAGGGGCAGGCTGTTGAATTGTCGTTGTCTGACTGTGAGCCTGTTAATGCTGTTCTTGAGTGTTTGGGTGAGGTTGAGGCTTCTTTGGTTGAGGCGAGCGCGTGGGTTGCTGAGAAGCGTGCTGAGTGTTTGAAGGCGTTTGAGGGCTTCCATGCTAGCTGGTTGAAGTATCAGAGTAAGCCTTGGAGTGAGCCGGTTTTGGGTGAATGTCGTAAGATTGATGCCCATAAGGTTGTTGGTGGTGTTGAGCTTAGGGTTGGTGGTATCTATCAGTTCCAGCGTGCTGATGCGCCTGTAGAGGGAGGGTGTGAGTACTTTAAGGTTGTTAGTAGTGAGTATAACCCTGAGATTATTCTTTATGGTGCGTCTACTAAGGTGAATGATTGTGCGGGTGTCATTATTAGCAGTAATGGGGGTTTTGTTTCTTACGCTAACCTGCGGGCTAAAGTGGGTGATGAGCTGTTTTGGATTGATGCGGATACTGTGAAGATTCTACCTATTGGCTCTCTTAATGATATTGACTCTTACCTTGAGTTGAGTGAGTATGCGGACGTTTCACTTTCTGAGGCATTGCAGGGGATTTTCCTTGACATGTTCAGTGCTGGTGAAGGTAAGCCTAAGTGCCTACCTGTTCGTGAAGAACTTGATGATGACCGCTACTGTTGGGATGATGATTATGCTAAGTGTCGTGGTGTGCTGATGTCGGCTACTGCTGACCTGCTGTTCGATATTGAGAAGAGCCTTGGGCATGTCCGGTGGGTACGTGACCAGCTGAAAGCCTTCTACCGCGAACTAGGGTTCACCATCTAGAGGCTGAGGCACACTATCTAGGGGTTAGTGCCTGTGGGCTTCTAGGTAGGTTTAGGTAACCGCCTGTACTGGAAGGGTGGCACCCGCTTAGGTGTGTGTGCGTCTTAGAGGGCGTGTTCCTTAGCGAGTGTGTCTTAGTGGTGGTTGCCTGAATGGTTCACTGTATGCGATAATGGGTGCGAGTACTTGAGTTGGTACTCGTGCCCATTATTTATTTCTTATGGAAGGAAGGTGTACCTATCATGGGTACTGTAAAGGATAGTTATTCTTTGGCTTGTGAGCCTGGTGTTGTTCACTGGCACGGTGGTTCGCGCCTGTTTACTGAACGGTTTGCGAGCGCTACCGGCAAGGTTGCCTCTAGGCGTGCTGGCAATGGCACTAAGGGGCAGGTGGGCGGTTCGCCTGATAGTCCCGCCCCGTTCGTCAAGACTTGGGTGCTAACTGGTTCTTTGGGTTCTGGTAGTGTCCGTGTAGTAGAGGGGTAGGGTGGGACATGTCTACATTTATTGGTCTAGTGGTCATTGTTCTGTATGTTGCTATCGTTTCTGGTCTTGCCGTTGCTCTTGACTTGGACGTGTTTGGATATGCAGGGTTGCTCTTTGGTATTCCTTTGACGTTGCTCATTGTTGCTTGTGTAGCTCATTTTGGGTTGCACATAATCTAGGTGAGTTTCGGTTATTACTCATGGAAGGAAAATAAAGTATGGTGATAGTACTATTGGGCATCTTTGCTTTTGTAGTGGCGCTTGCTCTTATTATTGTGTATTCCAAATCGACTTGGACGGCTCTCATAGAGGTTGCTGTACTGATGGGGGTTGCCCTTTATGGCGTAAGCCTAGCCACCTCGGGATAGTGGGGTATTTGTGTACCTAACTGGTGTTGATACCTTGTGTGCGAGCGCCCATGTGGGCACCTACATATACCCCTGCGGGTGCTTATACTCACCCTACGTAGAAAGTAGCCTTTCCCCTAGTCAGTGCATTATGCACTGTAGTGCAGAATCCTGTTTTTGGGGTACTGAATGAGGGGTTTCTGTGCCTTGTTTTGACTCTAGTTTTTGAAGTTTTTCGAGAAAGGGTGTGATTGCCTATGGGTTTGCCGATTCTTTATTCGGTGTGCTTTATTGCTTGGGTATGGTTCCTTGTGGCTAATTGGCGTGACCTTACGCATGAGTTGCGTATTGGTTGCATGATTTTTTGTTCCTTGTTCTTCGTGTTGGCTGTTCTTTCGACGGTTGGGGCGATTGTCACGTCGAGCTAGTGACACGTGAACACGGATAGCCGACTTTTTGATCCTGCGGTATACTGTCGGCACCTAGTTATTTTCTGATTGAAAGGTTTACCTATAATGGATATTTTTACTGAAGCTTTCACCTATAACGGTGACGGTACTTTCACTATTACTGAAGACGCACTGCGTAGGGTATTTACCAAGATTCACCTTGAGGCGGCTGTATGGTGTAGTCCTCGAATGAGGAATGATGATTACTATCAGGCGCTCTCCAAATATGAAGAGCGTAGGGTTGGTGAGGTGGAAGATGAGGCTGAGCGTGGTAAGCTACTAGATGAGATTGATTCTATTGGCATCAATGCGCTGGCAGACTACACTGTAGACAAGCTCAAGAGCGAAACCTACACACCCCCTATGTACCCAACATGGCACCCCTAGACTCTAGCATGAGCCGCACCTAATATAAGCGAGCGCCCGCCGTGTCTACTGGTGGCGGTTCTGTTGCCGCCCGTGTGGTGCTAGTGGCTTAGTGCTAGTGGAAGCTTGTGTGAGCGCCTACGTGGTATCATTGGGGGTGGGATACCTTGAGGGTTCCCGCCCTGTTTTGTTTACTGGCTTATTGGAAGGATGTGCCTGTTATGAGTGTTGTTGGTTTTATAGATTTGTTTGCACCTTTCCGATTCTTGATTGAATCCCCACCGTGGGTTTCATTCTTCGTACCCGGTCTTGTGCTTCCTGTGGCTTTGCTAGTTATTGGAGTTATTGCCACCGCTATTAACCCGGCACTTGGGTTTATTTCCGTGCTTTATGTCATGATTGCTTGGGTTGGTGGGGTTCCAACAACCTTGGCTGTGGTTCTTTATAACGCCGGGGTTCATGATAGTTTCCCTTTGGGCTTACTTGTGATACTGGGGTTCATGTCGAACACTGTTGTTGCGGCGACGGTGTTCGCGACTATCTGCTGGGTTCTTGACTGGTTAGCAGAGCGTTTTGGTGAAAGTGAAGAGCCTGTAGAAGCTGTTGAGTCTGGGCAGGTTAAGACTTACCCCCCGTATGAGAAGACCTCTTAGTGCTTTCCTTACGCCCACCTCTAATGGTGTGACCCCAATACATTTTTGATTCACTAACGGAAAGATTAGCAAGTTATGAGTACAGCGGCGCTATTCACCATCTCCATGCTCGGATTCATACTAGCAATGAGCGGACTAGCTATCGCGCTGGAAAGCTCTAGTATCCGAAACCGAAACGGTAAATAAGCTGAAAACTATCAGCACCACTGTTGCTGTTATAGGGTGGCTCATGATGGGCTTTTCCGCTTTCACTAGCGCTCAAAACATGGGCATGTTATAGGATAAACAAAGGTAAGCCGCGTATTACCCGTCGTGTAGCGGGCATACACTACTAATCCATAAAGGGAAAGGGAACACGTCATGTGGATACTTCTAGTTCTAGCACTAGTTGCCTGTATCGTCGTTTGCTCACTGGGTGGTATCACAATGGGTGAATATTTCGACTCTGATAATGATATGGTGGGTGTGGGTTGCCTCATGATACTCATCGGTATTATTTGCTGTACTGTCATTATCATCGTTGCGCTGGTCATGGCACCCTAAAGGTAATCACTACCTTACCACCCGCACATGGTAGCCGCCCTACTACCAGGTGTAGCACGGTTTGCGTCCCAGCCGTTTACTATGCTAAAATATTTACGTACCCCTTCCTTGGGGTACACATACCTCGACGGTTTGTTCTTACACAAAAGCCCCTATGTCTTTGTCTGTAAATGAAGACATAGGGGCTTTGCCTTATGTTATAATCAGTGTGTTCACTATTCCTATTCCATCTAATACCTGGAGGGCTTTATGTTTTTCTTTATTGGCGCTATTGCCCTGAGTCTATACGCCTTATACTCCAAGATGAGCACTGAGGATTATCTCATGTGGTTCGCTCTACTTGTGTTCTTCTCGTTCATCTTGGGTTAGGTATCCCACTTCGCACATATTCGACTTGCATACTATTTTAAATCTGTTTTAGACTATAGGCGTAAGGCAACCCGAAGTTTTAGAAAGTTTTCAAGCCTACCGAAAGGTCGTTCATTATGGCACAGGCAACCCTTAATCCCATCAAGTTCCTTGGTCGCCCTCTCCTTAAAACTGGCGAGTCAGGTCGAACATTCTTGGGTGAGAAAGTTGAGCTTGACCGCGATGCTGTTATCGAAGCACTAAAAGAGGTTAAGCTTTCAGCTATCCATGCTGTAGCTGAGGAGGAGCTCGGCATCTTTACTCTGGCATTGGACATATGGGAGGAGACGAAGTATATGCCCGGCTTTGCAAACCATACCCCGTTCGTTGCTTTCATTTGCAATAAAGACTCTCTGACAGGCGGCGCTAACTACCGTATTTACGCCATTGTGGAAGCCGATGGCGAAATTGCAGACGATTTCCAAACCATGCTTGAGTCTGGCATCCCAGCCAGCGCTAAGTTCAATGAGAAAGACGGTATTACCACCAGCTTCTAACGCCCCCCCCCTAGTGGGTGCCACCTAGCACAGGTGGTTACCTGTCACGTTTTATTAGACCTTGATTTGAAAGAAGGTTACACCCCTCATGTCACCCCGCACTGTTGATTCTGCGGTGAAGGATTTCCTAAAAATTGAATGGGATGCCACTCTAGTAAGCATGACCGCTTACCCGCCTGGTGACTATGTAGAGCAACCTGTACGGGATAACATGGCTAGGTCACGCAATAAGGCAGAGGCTCTCGCTAAGGTTGCCGAACAGTCCGCTAAGTATCTTGAGATGGTTGCTAATGGGTCGAGTGGTGACCTTGAGGATTTGCTGATTTTTGCGAGCGCGCAGGTTTCTGTACTTCGTGAACAAATGGCTAGTATTTCTGACTTGGGGTACTACTCTGAGCATGTTGCAAGCAAGGCGGCACGCAAGACACTATCTGAAGTTGCTGAAAGGTACGCGCCTTATAGGAAGAATTGGGCTGAGCGGCGTGAGAGTAAGGGGCTTATTTTCAAGCAAAACCCTCATGTGAGCTAATTCACACGGTTTTAACTTGCATGGGGGTTATTGTTGTGCCATAATAGAAATGTAGCAAGGGGATAACTCCTAAAGCTACTTCCACTATCTACCTTATGAAAGGGTTTCCATCATGGCACGTTTTAAGATTGCGAATCACGAGCTGGCTATCGAAGCTATCAAGGAAGGCATGAAGCTTTACCCCAGCCTGATTTGCCGTGACCACTACAGCAAGCTGGGTCGCTTTACCGTATGGTGCGGCGAAGAACGTGGCACTGTTGATGTGAAGGTACTTGCAGATTACGAAAACTTCCAGGATGTTTTCGATACCCCCAAGGTCAATTGGGAAGAGGGTTACATCACCATTAACAAGAAGTAACCCCTAGTGCCCCGTATCTAACCTAGCCGGGTTGGATACGGGGTTTTCTATGCCCCTATTGGTTGATAACGCATCTCAAATATAATGTTACCTAATTCACATGATTTTAACTTGCGTACCCCTAATAGTTGTGTCATAATAGTTATATAAGCAAGAGAGAAAAGCTCTCAAGCAACCCACTATCTATCTACTGAAAGAGGTTCCATCATGAGCAACTACCGCATCTTTAACCTGGTCGAGGGCGCTACCCCCACCCTGGAAAGCATGGCAAAGGCACTGGTTGCCGCTGAAGAAAACGAGTGGTTCCGTGATGACACTCTCTGCGTAGATGATGTCAAGGTCGAAAACGACGCGCTTCTCTTCGAGATTGACGGCTCGCACTTCAAGGCTGTAATTTCCGGTCGAGAAATCCACCTGTACGCCCGCAATGACGAAAGCGAGCTGGGCACCGACGGCGCAACCCAGTTCATTAAGACCATGAACCGCATCGGTTGCACTAAGGAATACATCTACTAGGCAACCACCCTAAACCACCCCCCCTATGGACTCTACCCGCCATAGGGGGGTAACACTAATCATAGGAAGGTCTACCATGTCGCACGCTCTCGAAGCCGCCGCAGAACTCTTTGAAGCAATCGAAAAGGACGCACGCGCCCTAGTATTTCCCATGTCTGAAATGGATAAGAATGACTTCACGCGGGCACTCATGCCTATCAGCACTGAGATGAGTGTTATTGCTGGCTTTGCACAGCGCTACGCGGAACGTTGCCGCGCCTATCTTGAGAGTGGCAATATTGCCGCCGGTAAAGAGTTTGCCTATGTGCAATTGAAGGAAATTAGTAATATGATTAGTAATGCATGTGAAAAGTACTTAGAGTCAGGAGTCCGCTACCTACCCTATGATGTAAAACAGCACCTTACGAAAATGTATCTGAACTATACTAACTCAGTTGCCCCCTAGCCCCCTGCCCGCAATACATGACCCCTAGAAAGAATCAACATGTCAGCTACCATCATTGAACTTGATGAAGAAATTAAGGCGCACCTGACCCTTAGTGCCGCCCCCGATAAGCGTAAGGAAGTCGTAGAGTATCTTTCCTCAAAGCACCCACCCGCCTATCTGGACGGCTACATTACAGTAGAAGAAGTAAGAGGAAGTAACTACCTTGATACTCTAGTGGAAGCGTATGGGTCTTGCATGGAATGTGAGCTTACCCCAAGCGTTGAGGTTCGTTTCGAGGGTGAAGATGGTACCCCTATCCGCGGAACCTTGGAGGCGGAAAATTGGCGGGTAATGTACCTGCTGGCTGGTATTGGTGTTGTAGGTGCCGATATTACGTCCTACCAAGTGCAGGGCGGTGAATCTGAAGAGCCTGCACAGATGATTATTAGGAAGCTTGAGGTTATCGCCTACTAGGGGCTTTACCTAGACCGCGAACCACTCGATAGATTGATAGACCCCTAGAGGCGCTAAAGCCTGTAGGTAGAAGATAGTAGAACACCCCATAACCCCTATGTGACCTAGCTAGAAGCGTGCTAAGGGGAAATCCCCCCCCTTGAAGACTTACATAATCCACCATCTGAAAGGAAATAACCCATGCCTACCCGTTGCACTATGTCTTTTGATAATCCTGTCTTCTATGTCAAAAGCTCTACCCTTAACTTGATTGACCTAAAGGAGATTCGTTCTGCTCGGGTATATGCGATTTCTGACCCGAGCGACGGGTTCCTCTCTGACATTATTGCCTTCTGTGATAAAGACGGTTTCTATCTGAGATGCGACACCCCTGCAAGAGTTCTTGTGTCAGGTGGGACTGACATTACCGAACACCCTATGAAAAGCTTTGATATTGACATTCTGAACCTTGCGTACCGCTACAACATTCTAATGGATAATGTGAAGGTGGAGAAGGATTCAGGTAACCCTGATTACTGGAAGGTTACTGTCGGTAGCTTACTGGTCTAACTTAACCCCCTATGTGACCTAATTCACATGATTCTGGCTTGCATAGGGGTTAGGGGTGTGTCATAATAGAAGTACAGCAAGGGGGAAAGCCCCTAGCGACGAATCCACTATCTATCTACCGAAAGGTTACCGACCATGACCACCTACGCAATTCAGGACATCTTCACCGAGAGCGACGCTAAGGCTTACATGCTGAACGCACTCGAAGCTGTGAACTACAATGCACGCGAAAACTTTAACTACATCTTCGAGCGTGTCATGAATGGTCTGGGCATTACCCCCGACACGGTTCTTTACTACAAGATTGATAAGTACGGCGTAGACAGTGTAACCCTTGAGCTTTTCACTGATAAGGCGTGCACCAAGTACATCGGGCTTGATATTCTTATCGAAGAGCCTGCAAGTTTTGCTTTTGATTCACTGACTGTAACCCTGGGTGCAAACGAAGCCCCCTATGTAACCTTCATGTAACCCCCCATAGGGGTAACCCTATGACTGGCACCCCGCCCTAGCGTAAGACATGCAGGGCGGGGTGTTACTGTATCCCCATAAACCGGGGCACCCCATATAGGGCTAGGTGTGTTCGACTTTGAGAGTTGCACGCCCCCGGTGAAGCCTGACATAATGGCTTACATAGGCACTAGGAAACCCGCCTAGCCACACAGCCCACCATTCCCGCCTGAAAGGAAAATAACACCATGACCAAGAAAAACGACAAGGAAGACCCCACCTGGGTAGAAGTCACACCCGAAACGGTTACCCCGCCCGCTGACCTATTGCGAGTGGCTAACCTTGTATATAACCCTATAAGGGCATATGAACCCACTAAAGACCCACGATTGAAGGCTATCGAAGAAGCCCTAGACTGGGGAACATACCCCGACTACCGTAAGGCACCATATGATGCCCTGGAGTTGCTGAAGGCGCTACCTAGCCGTGAGATTCTTGAAGCACGCATCAACTACTGTAAGCATGAAATGCAGGCTGGGCGTGTAGACCACCTATCGGGTAATATCCCGGCGTTCTTTAGCGGTACTTTGCTTACGGTTGGTGAGGTTTCCCGAAATACTGGAATCCCGGAAGATGAGCTACTACGTCAAGCGGACTCGTGCTATTCGCGATTCATTACAGACCCGGCGGAGGAAGATTTTGACAGCGACGAACCGCCGCGTTTTTATTCAGAGCAGTTCAACCCTGATGGGACACTCAACGAACGTAAAGGTAAATATATTCAAGAAGCCGTAGAATATTACTCAGAAGAAGAAAGTTTCTACGGTGATGTGTTTATGCCCCAAATGATTCTGGGATATGTTAGCCCCGTATCCTATGCCGCCCTAAGTGATGAGCACCTGGAAGCATGTAAGGAAACGCTTCGTGTGTATCAGGTATTGCTGGGTGCCTTTGAGGGTGATTATGATGATGACCTATTCTTTTAGGCGCTAACCGCATATATTCCCCTGTGATTCACTCTCAATATAGGCAACCCCCTATAACTAACCCCTTTGTGACCTATTTCACATGATTTAGATTTGCAAAGGGGTTATAGGTGTGTCATAATAGAAGTGTGCCGAGGGGATACCCCCTCAAATAGTCCACTATCTACCTACCGAAAGGCTGGATACTATGTCTACCGTTATTACCTACTCCGAGTTCCTTCTCACCTTCGACATTCCCGAAGAGCTTAGCGCAAAGGTGAAGGTATCCGATTCAATCCCCGAGGTTGTTTCCTTCGTTTTGTCTGGTGGTCGTGGTTCCGGTCGTGCCGTGCTTACCGTAAAGCTCGACGGTGAAGAGTACAAGCTGAACACCCGCCTGTACCCCGAGGAGTATGATGCCCTTGACTCTATTACCAATGACGGTATCAACTGTGATGCCAACAAGATTGTAGGCATTGAATGGGGTTCCTACTGTGCTTACGTTGAGTTTGGAGAGATTCGCCTCGCGGTCGGTAAGGCACGCTAAGCCCCTAGAAGCCCTAGTTGCTGAACCTAGTAGCTAGGGCTTACTTCATGCCTTAAAACCCATGTGCTCTATTTCACATGATTTAGACTTGCATACCCAGCTAGGGCGTGACATAATAGTTATACAAGCAAGGGGGGGACCCCAGTAAGACATCTACTATCCACCTACCGAAAGGGCTTCAATCATGGCTAAGGCAAACAACGCACAGGAACTCATCAACCTCAGCATTGAGCTTGACCAGCTGGCAACCAGCGCCCCCGAGTCGCTTGCTCTGGAAATCCGTAAGGAAGCATTTGGTTACCGCACCCTCTACCTTGACGTTATGAACAAGGTTGCAGGCGCTAAGAAGACCCTTAACGGTATGGACTTCAACAAGATTCTTGCAGACCGTAAGGCGCAGGTCGCAAACTAAGACCCCCAAAGCCACAAACCCCCTAGAGATAACCCCTCTAGGGGGGTACCCACCCCCTATTGCCAATCATCTACACGGAGGTATATAACAATGGGCTTCCTTGGTTTTCTTCTCACCCTGTTCTGGCACTAAGTCAAAGCTATTCAGTCGATAATCACCCACCAACCCGAAAGGTTTTCAACATGAGCAACGAACGTATCGTATTCGCAATGGACGCACTCGAAGAGGATGTTAAGGCACGCCTCATCAACGGCGAAACCCCTGTAGTTACTAGCCTTGAAGTGGAATACACAATTACCCCGCACGACAATTACACCCACGGAGCTATCGTCTTCTACTTTGAAGGCGAATATGAAAACGAGGAAGATTGGCACACCGCCGTACTTGACAGTGATTCAGAGATTGATTACATCAAGCTTGCAGGCTGTCGAGTTGATGACCTGGACATCAACTGGAAGGAACTAGAGGTCTACATCTAGAAACCCACCCCTAGCGAATCACCGCTAGGGGCTTTTCTGCGTCCCGTGTCACACATGACCACTCAGCCCGCATCATGTATAATGGGTGGTGAAATTTAACCCTCACGAACAAGGAAGTAACCCGCATGGCTGAAACCATTCCCACCCCATACGAAGACCTACTACGGGAAATCTACGTCGAGAACGCCGCCGCTATCGCCGCCAATACAAGGCGTTCCGACCGTACTGGAACCGGAACCTTTGGCGTATTCGGGCGACAAATGCGGTTCAACCTACGCGACTCATTCCCACTCATCACCACAAAGCGCGTACACTTCAAATCCGTAGCAGTAGAGCTACTATGGTTCCTGCGCGGCTCAACTAACGTACAGTGGCTCCAAGAACGCGGCGTAACCATCTGGGACGAATGGGCGGACAGCAACGGCGAACTAGGGCGCGTATACGGCGCGCAATGGCGAACCTGGCAAACCCCTAACGGCGACACGATAGACCAAATCACCCGCCTTATCGAAGACCTCAAAAACAACCCCTATTCCCGCCGCCATATCGTAACCGCATGGAACCCCGCCGAAATAGAAGGCATGGCGCTACCGCCCTGTCACACGCTCTTCCAGTTCCATGTGAACGAACGCCCCGACGGGGTTAAAGAACTATCCTGCCAGCTGTACCAGCGTAGCGCTGACATGTTCCTCGGTGTACCGTTCAACATTGCATCATACGCACTACTGACCTACATTATCGCTGACCATGTAGGAATGGTACCGGGCGACTTCGTATGGACAGGCGGCGACTGTCACATCTACGCAAACCACCTAGAACAGGTGAAGAAACAGCTAGGTATCGGACTAGACCCGGACGGTAATCCCTACCCGGCACGTGAACCCTACCCGTACCCCAAACTAGTTATCAAGAACAAGAAGCCTTCAATCTTCGATTACGAATACGAAGACTTCGAGCTAGTGAACTACAAGCACCACCCCGGCATCACCGCCCCGGTAGCTGTATAATCAACCTGCAACCCTCAAGAAGATAAGGAAACCTAAAACTAATGCTAATCGTAGGTGATATTACCTGGCACGCTGAAAACGTCGCCTTCTACATTAAGCGTATGCATCAGCTCCAGAAAAAAGTCGAGGCGGCAATCCTTGACCTTGACAAGGAAGCCACGGGAACACCCTATGGCGTAACCGGAAAGTTTGGGGTAGAAGACCCGAACCTACTAGAAGTTATCGACCAAATCGCCCACGCCAACAATGAAGAAACGTTGAGCGCCGCCGCCGACCATCTGGCTCACCTAGATAAATTCCGTACCCATAATAGGTACAGTGCGCGGCGAGCTAACCTAGCCCACATTTCACTGGCTCTAGACTGGTACTCAATTGATGCCCTGTCCGTACTGTACTGCATCCTAGAGCAACGCGAGAAAAAGGGAGACGCTGACACCTACTACAGCTTGAAAGACCTAGAAGAGGTAATGTTAGAAATCCTTGACCGTTGCGAAACAGCCTACATTACAAGCGGTGCGCCTGTACCCACGCTTGCCCCTAACCTGTCCAGTAAGCTTAAATCTGTAATTCGACGCGGGTAACCCATATGGCATCCATCACACCACTAAGGAAATAACTATGACCCACCCCGAAATCTGGCTAATCGTTACAGGCGTAATAGGATTGGTCTTCTTTGTTATCTTTGTTGGTATTATTCCCGGCTGTATATCCGCACAGGCAAGAAAAGATGAAGAGTACGACGATGACGAAGCTTGGGAAACCGCCCTTGTGGGCATGGTCTGCTTCTGGGCGGCTTGCATACTAGCACTCTTCGTCACCGCTTGCATACTCCAGGACGGTTTGCTTGGGTTTGCGACGTTCATTGCACTCATTATTGCGGTAGCGGGTGGTTTACTTGTTGCGTGTGACCCTAGCAATTTCCCAGAAGAGGCGTACACTAAGGCAGGGCTAGGAACAGTTATGCTACTAGCCGTATTCGCTCTCATCCCCCTAATGACTATTTCGGGAAATGAAGCTAACGCGCAACGGCAGGCAGAAAACACCAAATTCGACCAGACCATCACCTACCACCTAGACGCTAACGAGCATAAGCTAGAAGGCGAAACCGTAACCTACCCCATCAACAGCCTACGAAGCAACCCTAGCGGCGACACTTACACCTGGCTAGAACGCAAGGAAGACGGGGCACTGGTGACACGTACCGTTCAGAAAGTGAATGATGACCGCTACGAGGTCACCCTCAAGGACGACCTCCCCGCAACCGACACGGAAGCCCGCGTAGAACGCATTGTCGAGTATCAGGTGAAGAGTCGAGACATTGCCGCCGGTAAAGAAGCATGTGTCAGTAAGTACACCCCCGACGGTTTTGGTCTATACCCTAACTGTGATGATGGGTCTGAAACAGTGAAATTCGCGAAAACACGAACCATTATCCATATTCCCGCCGATAGCGTCGATAAAATGGTACCCGTAACTAACCAATAACCACACAAGCTACCATAAACGGAAAGCCCCGCATCTTAGGTTAATTCCTAATGCGGGGCTTTCCTCTTTGATGTAGCAACAAAATGCTGGTATCAACATGGACAGCCGTACAAACAAACAGGTAATATGAATAATAACCACACCACATACTAACAATGAAAGAAGGCGGAACACGCCGCATGGACTTCCTGCAAAACAGCACCATATTCCCCTGGGTAGGTGCCTTCCTAATCTTCTACGCCCTGATAGCTCTATTTATATGCTTCTTCATTCTAGTACCTCAAAAATTTGGGGCTCTCGGTGAAGATGAAGAACCAACACCTAAAGATGTGGTGAACTACTTCCTTATTGGTGGTGGTGTAGCAGGCGGTTTCACCGTACTGCTTGGTATTGTGGGCTTCATTAGCGGTAGTCCCGAAACCCGCAAATTCTTTTCGCCAGGCGACATGGGATTAGCCCTTATCGCGATGCTTCTCATTGTGGTGCTTGTGTCATTCCTGGCACCCCTCATTACACTAGCCGTCACATTCCTACTGAAAGTCGTAATCGTGACGGCAACCTACCTGGGCACCACCCTCATTGTTAAGCCGCTACAGGCATGGGGTGACTTCCTGACCCGCAAAACAACCGGTAAAGAAGAGTAAGTTACCCGAAAGCTAACAGCCACCCGGTTATAAAGCCACCCTATGAAACAGGGCGGCACGGGGTGGTAAACAACTCATAGTAAGATATTACAGATAAGGAACCGTAAGAAATCATGGCAACAGAAGAAAGTGTTACCTGGCACGCCGAAAATGTAGCCCACGTCATTAAGCGTATGCACCAGCTCCAGAAGAAGATGGAACGCGAACTAGTCGCCCTTGAGAAGGAATCACCCAATAACCCTGGCGGCATCAATGAAAAGTTTGGTGTAGAAAACGAGGCGCTACTAGAAGCTATCGACCGAACAGCACATTCCGACAAGGAGGAGCTGGAAGAAGCTGAGGGTAACATTAGGGACTATGTAAAGAAATTTACTACTCTCGACAATGGGTTGAGGGCAAACCTTAATTACTTGGTGCTGGCTCTTGAATGGTGCACACAGGATACCCTGCTCATATTCCAATCAATCCTAAAGGATAATAACGGAACACCTATAAGTAATACTGTTACTAGTGGCTATTTGAAAGAGCTAACGAAGGTTGCTCTTGATATTCTGAATCATTGCGAAAAAGCTTATGCTAGTAAGGAATCAATAGTACCTACGTTTGACAGTGAGCTACTATACTTGAAGGTCAAAGGTGTTCGTAAGCCCAAGGGCTAGATATTCAATCCATGAACTATAGGCGCTACTCCAATGATATGTGCCCCTATGACGCTCGGGAATGGAACCCTGGCAAATACGAGTGGCGTACCGTGGGTGACCATGCAGACCCCGAGGAAGGCTTGGCAACTGTTGTCGATTTTGCGTTCATGATTTAATATTGATAATATTAGATACATCAGCCGTAGCCCAAGCATACCAGGAAGGAGGGCGCGTTGGCGAAGAACCAAACCTATAAAGCGTTCACAATGCGCCCCACCCATATCCTAGACTTGAACGGCGAACTGTTGGATAGTGCGCCCGTTATGGCTCAGCTCGCCTCTGAGATTCAAAGTATTTCAGCCTATGCCACTTATGTTACCCGTAATGACACGCAACTTGAGACTGGCCTGGCTCAGGCGGGTAGTGTCCAGCCTGCGTCGGCTGGTGGCCGCGCAGGTGTTATGATGCCCGACTTTCTCGCTACTGGTCGTACTGGCAGGTCACGCAAGGAACGCCTAGTTCAATACAATGTGGTCACAGCTTTTCGCTCATGGCAAGAACGCACCAAAGCCGTGAACGGTGAAAGCTCTAAGTATGTGAGCCAGGGCTGGAAGCGCACTATGAACGCTTCCGCTCCGTCGTATGGCGAAGGTGACTTCATTAACCTCGGCGCTGTTGATAAACAATACGCTCTCATTGAGAATAACCCTTTTGCTGATGGTGAAATCGTACTCAAAATAGTTATCCGAGGCGCTTGGTACCAACTCATTTTCAACTTCGACAACACCCGTTTCACCGAGGGGAAAGTGACCTTGCCGCTCATTAAGCTTGAGAATGGTAACCCTGTTTTCATTTTCTCTGTGGTGACTGATAACCCTGTTGTCCAGTTCTCTGGCGACTATGTTATCGGCGTGGATGTGGGTATTAACGAGTACGCTACCGTTGTGGTTCGTGACACTAAGACAGGGAAAGTAGCTTATAAGACCACGCTTTCACAACGGGTTCATTCACTCTGGAACAGTGTTCGTGCATCTGAGCGGCAGGTGAAACAGCTCAGGGAGAAAGCTGAATCGCTTTCACTGTATAACCGGCAGGCAATTATGGCGGCACGTGATGAGGCTCAGCTTCACCGTGCGGCGGCTTCTAGGAAGAAGCGTGAGCTTGCGATTCTTGCGGCGCAGGAAATTGCCTACCTATCGCATTTCTGGGATAATGCGGTGGTCGCTGTAGAAGACTTGAGCTGGGTCACGAATACGATGCAGAACGGGCGCTGGAATCGCGGTGAGCTTATTAAGTGGCTCACCCATTATGTTAGTCAGAATGGTGGCTGGGTTGTCACTGTGAACGCGGCTAATACATCACAGGTTTGTCACGTGTGCAACAATGAGGTGACGCACCCTAAGCATGAGGTTTCACAATGTACTCAGTGTGGTGTGTTTGGTAGGGATGTTAATGCCGCCGCGAATATCGCCGCGCGCGCTGTACCGAAGGTTGAGAAAGCTAGGAAGACTCGCGCTAAGAGCCGGAAGCTACAGGAACAAGCACCTCTCAAAACCCCGGTTGCTAGGGTATCTCTCAAATATCCTGGTCAAGACAGGACAAAGAACAAGCCGACTCCGAAACGGAAGAAACACTGCATTTCTAAGGGGGTGACTCTTCCTATCAGCCCCGCTAGGGTCAATCCGACCAGCGTACTAGCGGACTGCCTCACATACGGTGTTGCAGGGACTTCTCAAGCGGCTATCAACCAGGGAACCATAACCCACAAATACAGGTTATGTAGCCCTATTTGATACGCTATCAAGCACAACGTAACCGATACGTTCTACATTGCAGAGTAACCCCCCCAGCTAATCTTATACACGCACCCCCTGCACAATACCCCTATGTATTGCGTAAGGGGGTGTTTTTGTGCCATAATTGACCGCATGACAACAAAGAGCACCACGGCAACAAACCATGACACGAAGACTGTAATAGCAACCCTAACCATTGGGCACCAAACTATCAACCTCAACCTACCCGAGGTTGTACCCGAATACCTTGAAGAACTGGGAAACCTTGCAGAAAGTGAAGATTTCCTAAATCTTCTATCACGTAACATTGGCGGCACAATCGCAAACTACCAGAAGCCAATCCACATCCGCGACATAGTAGGCAAAATGTACAGCACCGAATCGGTGCGTAAATATCTAGGTGGCATTACCCAAGAAGAGCTAGAAGCCCTCATGGAAGATAACCTAATCCTCCATGTCAAGGACAAGAAGGGCAATATCGGGTACCCCCTCTTCCAGTTCAAAGATGGTACCATTAACCCAAAGGCTCAGAAAGTCATGCAGATACTACTCAAGCGGTACCCCACCGACTATGGACTCAAGGGCGGGCGCTCAGAATGGGAAACCGCTATCTGGCTGGCTAACCCCTGCGAACAGTACAACAATAAATCGGCTGTAGAATATATGGAAGATTCCCCCGAAGCATACCGTCATGTCATTATGGACGCTAAAGCTGACGCAAACGACCGCTACGCCAATTCCTAGAGCAATAACACGAGTCAGCATGTGAGCATTTGTAGTTTTCTGTCGTTAGCTGTTGCTAAGTTCGACAGCTTATGGCATACTATAAGTACAAGCTCAGTTGAACGAAATGTAGCCGATAAAGCCGTTTCTTGCTAATCCGAGATAATGACCGAATCAGCACTAACGCAAAATCGTTGCTATCAGCACCCTCAAGAAGATAAGCTAATCCAGCTACCGCCCTTGGTTACGGTTGCGTTCCCACCGTTTCAACAAAACTCTTGTAGGTGCGCCCCTTACAGTCCGTACACACGCAACTGTGAGGGGCTTTCCGTATCCAAACAAAGAACAACCCCATAAAACTATCCAAAAGGAGTAAAATATGACGACACTGCGTGACCAGGCGGCAACAATGCCCCTAACCTACATCACACCCACCCCCGACACTGTAACCCCGCCAGGGGCACTAGAAGCGCTCTACTATGACCATTTCCAGTACTTCGCCCACCCTAATCACAAGGTGCCAGCTAATACGGAACAGGTGCGCCCTGTACTTGACATGCTACCAATGCCTAGCCAGGCTGTAAACGAAGACACGGAGCCACCCGCAGGTGATACACCTGTTAGCCTTCTAGCAGAAATTCCTGGTCTACCATCTGTGGCAACCTTAGTCGCCCGATACAGGTACATGCAGGCTGTGTATGCGAACAACCCCACCCCAAACACCCACCCGGCTACCCTGACCGGCGACATGCTCACCCCGCAGGAAGTCGCGGAAAAGCTAAACATCACCGAATGGCGACTAGAAGAATATTCCGACCTGACCAGCTACGGACATCTTCTAGCCGTAAATACGGAAAACGGTATACGGTACCCAGCGCGGCAAATCCACCCCAACATTGGCGGACTTATTCAACATGTACCCCGCTCTGTAGTGAGTGGCAAAAACTGGGCTACCTTATTCACCCCACATGTTGCTTTGGGTTACGTTACACCCGTAGAGTACGCACGGGTAAGTCGGGAGCATGAAGCCGCACTCGCATACGCATACCACCAATGCCAAAGCTGGGTCGATGATGAAGCACATATGCAAGCTTACGCAGCCGGAAGCATTGAGGATAGCCCATATTGGGATGAGGAAACCGGCACCTTGGAGGATGACTGTTTCATGCGTGAGAGTGGGCTTGCATAGTAGGGGGTAGTCATCTGTAGAATAATTAGCGGATAGCACAGTTCCTTTAACGGGACAGAAATATTGAATCTTCCTTATGGTATGCTAGAGGTAAGAGATTAGAAGGCTCAAAGCCCGCCCCTAGTTGTCCATGCTAGGGGCGGGCTTCGTTTTTCATCTAGGGCTGGGGGGGCTGGCACCATCAACCCCTATAGTGTGTTATAATAGTTTCCATGAATGAGATTACTATTGCCACCGAAAACGTAACCGCACCCGAGCGCCTTGCAAAGCTTGACCTGAATAAGGTTGCCGCCCTGCATGAAGGCGGCACCAATGTTGAGCTTCGTGAGCTTGCAGAGTACCTGGGCGTACCGACCGATACCCTGATTGCCCGTGCCGAATATTTCCGTTCCGTAAAGGGTGAGCCCGCCTATTATGGCGGCTTCTATGCCATGTGGAATATTATCAGTGATTACGACTACTTTGGTATTGACCCTGACAAAGAGCTCTATTCCTACGAGGTATTGCTGGGTAACCTGGAAGAATATGTTACCCCCTTTGAGGTTCGGGGACGCTTTGCGGGTATCCCCAATGCTGTATTGACCGCTGGTAAGACCGATAAGGGTATCAGCCCTGTGGGGCTTATGGCACTTAGCCACGCTAAGTATGGTCACCCTGGAGATAGTGTAGCTGATAGGGTAATGTTCGCTCTGGAGCCTAAGCCTGAGCTGGGTTACGTGAGCCTTGTTGAATACGCACGCCTGAGCGGTAAGCATTACCGCGCCTTTAATTCTCACGTGTACCGTTTGAGGCGACGAGCTGAAAAGCGTGAGCGAGCGGTGGCAAAGGAGTCTTAACCACCGCTTGCTAAACCCCCTATAGGTACTCTCTATAGGGGGTTTAGCAAGCCTAGAAATAAATGTGAGCTATTTCATATGGTTTCAACTTGAACACCCTAGTCGGGTGTGCCATAATTGTTATACACATAGGGGACAGTCCCTAAAATACCTATGGCATCCGTTTACGAGAAAGGTAATCCAACATGTCGTACACTATTGCAGACAAGGCGATTAACATCAGCCTTCGTGAAGGCGTATCCTTTGGGGATATCCATAACTTCTTGCTACAGAGTTCAAATGAGCTGAATGTTTACAGTGTAGAAACTTGCACCGACCGCATTCAGGTAGACTTGCTGACAGGGGACTATACCCTAGAGCTAACCGCAAATAATGCCGCCGCTGGCAATGCTGTTACTTTGACTAGTCGCTACATTATTGAAGATAAGTACGCATCTTGTGGTTGCATTGAAGAGACGGCTGAGGAGTTCCTTGCTAGAATCGACAATCGAGATGTGGATACCAAGGAATACGAAGACGTGGCAAAGGCTATCTCTAAAAAGTTCGGTGTTGATGCGTAATGAATCAGCATAAGCTTCACCTAAGATAGGGTATGGGGTAGTGTGCAACTAAGCGCATTACCCCACCCTCAACACTTACCCCCAATGTTTCACTATCTATCTACCGTGAGGTTGTAATCATGTCTTTCATCAAGAACATTATTTCCGTTCTAGGCGGCTACAATGAAGAGTCGCCCACTAAGATTACGAACGTAAAGCGCATTACCAACTGGGATAACGTGGACTTCCTTACCCTCTACAACTTTTGGCTAAAGGACTTCCTGGAGAAGGGTGGAAAGATTACCGACTTCCAAGACCGCCCCCACCCTAGTGATGCGCATCTCCTGGTTCCTGACCGCCAGGAAATCCCCGAGGTTCGCCCCGGTCGCCGAAAGACCGCAGATATTTACATTATGCCGCCTAAGTTTGATGCCGCTAAATATAAGAGTGACCTTATCCCTTACCTCTCGGGTAACAAGCTGTTCGGCTGGACTAACAACGGTAAGAAGCCCGTGTACTATGGCAGGTGGGTGCCTGCATTTACCGATACTATTGATAAGGAAATGGCACTAGATGAAAGCACCCCTCACGAAATCCGGGCACATATCCTAAACAACCTTGCAGAACAGGATGCAGATGACCGCGCCTGTGATATTAGCCTCGCGTTGCATGATATTCAAGCGGCTTATGAGGATGAGCATGGTATGCGCTTCATGCGCTCTGAATTTATGAATCCCGCCAAGGAAGTAGAAAATATTGCTGAAGCCCTGGCGTGGTATGGGAAGATTAAGAGTGAAGCCAGCTCACCCGCCCTTGAGTGCGCTACTATTTCTATGTTTGTGGACTTTAGCCGAGGTGAGATGTGGGGGTTCCGTAAAAACCTTAATTGGCGCTCGGGGCTTGAACACTTCAAGGATAAGAATCCGGCTAAGTACCTCAAGGGATTGGAGGAAAGCACGGAGGCTATTAAGGTAACGTTTATTTCACGTAATACCGCTGTCGTTACCGGCATGGGGTATGCATGGGATGGGTACTACAAGCACCAGCCGATTATTTGCCTTACCGCCGTGTCACCTATGACTCAAGACCTTACCGGTTACAGCTACACCATTGAATCTGTAGAGCTAGACGAGGAGTGGAGCCCCGCTAAGGTAACGTTTCGAGCTTAGGGGTGCTTGACTCGCCATTCTGTTCTTGTAAGGGGTGAGCAATAGGGGGGTTCCCTATCTCGAAAATTAATGTGACCTATTTCATGTGATTCTGGCTTGCATAGGGGTTACGGGTGTGTCATAATAGAAGTATACCGAGGGGTTAGCCCCTCAAGTAATCCACTGTCTACCTATGGAAAGAGGTTCCATCATGGCTAACGTTTTCTGCACTTTCGCACAGGATATTGAACTCCCCGTCGAGTTTGACGCACCCTTGACCTGGATTAGCAAGACCCAGGAAGCTGAAAAGCTCACCATCAAGTTTGAAGCCGATATTGAACTTGAGCGTGACCGCTACGGTAGCATTAGCCCGTTTATTGATGCAAGCTTGAAGCTGGTAGACGCTAAGAACAAGGTCAAGTACCGCGCAAAGCTCAAGAAGGACGCACTGTGTGGCATTGAATCCTTGGTGCTCTCTGCATATGACAGTGATGTTATGGTCGAGAATTACACCATCAAGAACACCCCCGAGGGTACCGTGGTAGCTTTCCGTGAGATGGTAAAGTAACCACCCACCCCATACGGCATACCGTAACCCCTTTGCGAGCGCAGGGGGTTCGGGTATGCCTATAACCCCCCCCTATTGAATCACCCCTAGATGGTCTAGGGGTACCCCTTGAAAGGAAAGTTTATAATGTTTACTGAAAAGTGGATTAAGGAACACCCGCAGACCTGTGCGGGCGTGGCATGTGTTGCCTTCTTTCTTCTAATCTTTGTGGGTTTCCTGTGGTTCGGAATGATTAACTGGATTGCCGTGTTCTTCATGTTTGTTGCTATCACTCTTGTTCCTGTTGGTTACCACCTGGATTATAAGGAACTGGAAAAGAAGAAGGAAGAGGAAGAGTAGCATTAGGAACCGTACCCCCTATGGCGAGCAATACCCATAGGGGGGTATTCAAAACTTAATGTGACCTAATTCACGCGGTTTTGACTTGCACACCCCGCTAGGGTGTGGCATAATAGTTATATAAGGCGCTAGGGAAACCCACTAGCAATAAGTTCACCATCTATCTACCGAAAGGTTGAATACTATGTCTCTCGCTACTTTCACCTTTGAAATGCCCCTCGAGGAACTCGACGGGGTTGCACCTCACCGCAACTACGAGTACCCCGGCTGTTGCGAACTTATCGTTGAGGGTGTTGAATTTAATGACCACGACCGCACCCTAACCCTCACCCTGGGTAACGACCACGGTAGCCGCGATGTAGACGCTCAGCCTGAAGACACTGAAGACTTTGACGCTCTTAGGGCACGCTACGAAGGCGAGGAAATCCCTGAGTACTACCTGTTTGAAAAGTCAGCTGTCTACGACGTAGACCCCGAAGAAGGTTACGTACACTTCAACGTCTAACCGACCACAAACACAATGAATACCCCCTCCAGGAAGCCCCTAGAGGGGGTACGCACACAGGAAAGAGAGAAGAAACCCTATGTCCCCCACCGAATACGTATACGCTCAAGCTGGAACCCCTAAGCTGTGCTGGGACATTACCACCGGCGATAAAGTACGTCTACTAATTCCCGTCCGATTTGGCGGCGGCGCAATCGAAGGCACCTACGGGTGTGAAATTAACACTGACCAAGGCGTTATCTATAGGCGCGGTAACACGGTGACCGATAACGCGGGACAGGTCTACAACTTCCTAGAGCTACTGGCATACTGGAACAGCACTGCCCTGCGTTCAATGGTAGTTAAGAGCGGCTTCGCCACCCTTGGAGACGTTGCCCGCCGCCCCGCTGACACCCCCTCAAACCAGGGTTATGACGTTACCGGAAACCCCCTAGAGAACCCACCGGTAGAACCCGAAAGCATCACAGAGATTATGGCACGTATTGGGGCACGCTTCACCTTTGGTGGTACTGGAAGCGACCAGCAGGATAAGCTCGAATATCAGCTACGAATCACCCCCAGCACTAGCACCCTCACCTATGAAGAGTGCGAATACTACAGCGGCGCAGTCGTATCAGAAGAGCCGCTATCATTCATTCCAGACCTAGAGGAAGACACCCGCCCCATAACCGACCGTGACATCAAGGGACTCTACCCCGTACCTACCGACAATGACAAGGTGAATAACAGCCAGGTCATTAGCCCCCGCAAACAGGAACAGGTCATGCGTGAAATCAACGCATACAAGGCGCACCTAGAAGAAATGGCGCTAGATAATGATGAATCGTACCGCGTAGACCCGAACGACCCCTGGGGCAACTACCTTTAAAGCACTTGAAAGGTACGTGTATAATACTAGCTGTACCCCCGTATCTGAAAGGTAGACACTTGTTATGTTTGTAGATATTCTAAACAGCTTCCAGCCCATCCAGTTCTTCATGGACTCCCCTATATGGGTTACCGTTGTTATTTTTGGCATCATTGGTATTTTTAGGAAAGTCCTTACTGCCAGCATAATGAAGGGTGTTGAGCAAGCTATCGAAGAATCCAATAAAGGTGAACCAGGGGACGAGGTTGCTTCTGCATTTATTTCACTAATTGCGGCTTTCATTGTGGCTATCATCAACGCTATCTACCTTTTTTCCCTTGGTTATGTATCGCTCTCGGTTCTGGTACACAAGGGCGTAGATAATGGTTTCCCTGTAGCGGCTGGACTGTGCATTATTGTGCTCTTGTCATGGGGTCTATCGGCTCTTGCTTACAAGGCTATTGCTAAGCTTCGTAAGAAGCCCTAAAGCACCCATATACCCCTATAGGGATACCTATAACCCCTTTGTGACTCAATTCACACGTTTTCGAGTTGCAAAGGGGTTATAGGTGTGTCATAATGGTTACATAAGCGATAGAGAAAACCTCTAACACACAGTCCATTACTCGCCCACCGAAAGGGGTTTCAAAATGTCCAAGGCATACAAGGCAAAGGCGCAAGAAATGTTCAAAATGAGCCTCAAGCTCGACCAACTGATGCACGCCGCCGGTGACATGGCACTCCTGGGTGAAAAGCTTGGCATCTCTGAAGCCGTTGCAAGGGGTGAAGAGATTCGCATCTCGCTCTACACTGAGGGGCGTGCTTACCGTGACATGTTCGCCAATGCAAAGGCTTACCAGGAAGCTATTCGCGAGCTTGATATTGACGGCATTTATAACGCACGCCTGGATGAGGTTCGTGACCTTCAGGGCGTGAGCGAGCACCTTAAAGCTGTAGACCTCAAGGCATACATGTAAGCTTCCTAGTTGCCCCCCTATGGGCACTACCCACTATAGGAGGTAACCCTAGACTTTATGTGACCTAATTCACATGGTTTCAACTTGCACACCCTATTAGAGTGTGTCATAATAATTATATAAGCGATAGAGAAAACCTCTAGAGCCACTTCCACTATCTATCTACCGAAAGGCTGGACATCATGACCAACTACCGCTTTATCGAAATTCCCGAGGAAATCACCCTCACCCTGAAGGACATTGCAACCGCCCTGCGTCGCTCTGAAGATGAAGAGTGGTTCGGTGATGACACCCTCCCCGTATACGATTCGGCAATCGCTAACGACCGCCTGACTGTTGAGATTGACGGCTGTCACTACATGGCACTCATTGACGAAGAAGAAAATGAGGTGCACCTCTACAGCCCTGAAGATGAGTCTTTGCTGTTCTTTGATGCCGCCGACCACTTCGTTAATACTGTGAAGTGTGAAATCCGCGACCGTAAGGCAAAGTAGTAAATCACGTGCATACCCCCCCCTCTAGGAAGCCCCTAGGGGGGGTATCACTAGCCCTGAATATAATGTGAGCTAATTCATAAGGTTTTGACTTGCGCACCCGGCTAGGGTGTGCCATAATGGTTATATAAGGCGCTAGGGAAACCCACTAGCAATAAGTTCACCATCTATCTACCG
>ERZ773018.181-NODE-181-length-42439-cov-6.617450_pt1 | contig 42439 bp, 36 predicted proteins | sample MGYA00580840_ERZ773018 | MGnify/ENA primary metagenome ERZ773018 (study PRJEB29015, sample SAMEA2738125) | human oral metagenome | biome: human oral; feature: human-associated habitat; material: saliva | place: China | collected 2256 ... | reverse complement strand
TATAATAATATTATAACGATTTATAAAATATAATTGCTTTATAATCAATGTGTTAAGTGTAAAAAATCTATGAAAAATATAACTGCTTATAAAATTATTATAAGTATAAAAATGTAAATATCTGATAGCCAAACAATTAACGAACGGCGGAATGAAATTCCGCCGTTCCCTCTTGCTACTACTTTTTTTGCGGCAAAATAGGGTCAAAAATAGCCAGCGTATGAGAGTTATTCTGCCCCCTCCCCGCTCCTTTCATAGAGCTGGGGGAGGGGGTGGAAATAACTCGGATTACTCACAAGGTAGAGATTATTTTAATGCTGAAAATAAAAATCAAATGCGAGCTTGCGTGGCTTTTGGAGGGTTAATCTACCTCAACACCCAACACCCATCAAAGGCACCACATACTTTGCAAGACAATACCCTCCACCTATCAGCCAACACCACAGGATAGCGGCCAAGAGGAAAGGCTTAAAGCCAGCTTTCTTAAACTTATCAATACTCGTTTCAGCCCCTAATGCCGACATAGCCATAGTAAGAAGGAAGGTGTCAAACGTATTAATGAAATCAACACACGCCTTAGGAAGTAAATTCAAGGAATTGAAACCGATGACTACAAGGAAGAGGATAGCAAACCAAGGGATGTTGATCGTACTACCACCGTTACCCTCTTCCCCTCGTTCGGCAACGTTCTTTGCAACAAAGAAGGCAATGACTAATAATACAGGTACCAACATCATCACACGAATCATCTTAACGATAATGGCTGAATTGCTCACTGCAGCACCCATCGCATTGCCTGCACCGACGACATGAGCCACCTCATGAATCGTAGCCCCCGTAAAGATTCCCATTTCATCGGGTGATAAATCAAAGACACCTGCACGATAAAGAATCGGATAAAGGAACATTAAAAGTGTACCGAAGATTACCACCGTCGCTACCGCTACAGCTGTCTTATAAGGCTTCGGACGAATAGCTCCGTCGACACCTAACACCGCTGCGGCTCCACAGATACCACTTCCACAAGCTGTCAAAAGAGCTATACTACGGTCCATCTTCAAAAGTCTACCTACCAAAACACCCAAGAGAATCGTTCCGCATACAATAATTGCATCCACGATTATAGCAGGGAAACCCACAGCCACCACGTCTTGAAAGGTTAATCGAAAGCCATATAGGATAATACCAAAGCGCAACACACGTTTCGCACAAAAGGCAATACCCGGCACCCACGTTTCAGGAAGATTATTGCGAAGGCTATTGGCATAAAGCATACCCAAGATAATACCAACGACCATCGGACTCAACGAAAGTGCTTTCACCCATCCCATATCACCGATATAGAACGCTGCACAGGCAAACAAAGTGATCAGCAGTACACCATGAAGCATACTACTGCGCTGTTCTGTTAACTTCATAAGACTTATTTTATATATAGACAAAATTTGAATTTTCATGTTTCAAGACCACAAAGGTAATAAAAAAACAAGCAACAAAATACCAATCGTGAATTATTATCATGAAAAAAAGAAATTATTTTCATGAAGATAAATATTTCTTTTCATGAAGAAAATTATTTTTTTACATGAACATAATTCTCACAGAGAAGCATGTTTTTCTATCTCTATAGATTTTAACTCTTGTCAATACAGCTACAAAGCGTTACAATTTGTAACGGTTTCATTTCCTTCCTTTCTGAGACGATTCTTTAACACTCTCCAGTATGTTTGTGGATTTTTGCTATCTGTTAAGACAGCCACTACATCTACAACAGAAATCAAGCATATCATTTTAAGAAACCAATAGGCATCATAAAACACACTAACTAAACAGCTCGCGCATTACCTGAAAACTTTTTAGTTCAGGCATATCAGGCACATGAATTCGATAGTAATGCAATACTATATCAGAAATACGATTGCGATCGTGACGAGAAAGGCGGTAGAGATGCATATTCTCGTAGTCCATACGAATCAACTGATTAATACCTGCTGCATCTGCAGGGAGTAGATAATCAGAATGAAGAGGTGCACTTACAGTAAAGGTTGCATTGCGAAGATCAAAGCAAGCATCCGCCTGATAGGCATCGAGATTAGGGAAGAAACCGATGAAACGACTCAAACGCATCATAAAGACAAGATGGAAATTGGCATAATCACGCTCAGCCTCATCCAACCATTCCATACTCGCGCATACATAATTATATAGGTGGGCATTTTGTTGCTCACCGCGAGTAACATAATAAAGGAATTCAGAAAGAAAGAGAAGGATAGCCGACTTCACTGGATCAAAGGGGATAGAGCCGTAAGGGCGAAGGATACGCACTTCCTTTATACGCTGCAAAGAGGTTCGCGGACGATAATCAAATTCAAGGTCAAGTAAGGTCAGTGGTTGAAAATACTGCTTCTTAATCTTCCCTTTCGCCGTCTTAGGAATGCGCGTTATAAAAGAAATACGCCCCTCTAACTCGGTAAACATATCAATTATTAGCGATGAATCACCGAACTTCAGAGAACGCAAAACAATTGCCTTTGACTTCAAAATCATATAAAAAACAATGCAAAATTACAAAAATACAGCCTCTTACGAAAATTTATTCGCAAAAAGTTTGGTTGATTGAAATAAATGGGCTACCTTTGCACCCGCAAAATAAGCCATGGTCCCTTCGTCTATCGGTTAGGACGAGAGATTTTCATTCTCTAAAGAGCAGTTCGACTCTGCTAGGGACTACAAGTAAAATAAAAGAAGAAAACAAAGATGGCAAATCACAAATCATCATTGAAGAGAATCCGTCAGGACAAGGTTAAGACCTTGCACAACAGATATTATGCTAAGACTATGCGTAATGCAGTACGCAAGTTGCGTAGCATGACGGATAAGGAAGAGGCTGTTAAGCTCTATCCTGTTGTACAGAAGATGTTGGACAAGTTGGCAAAGACTAACGTTATCCACCAGAACAAGGCAGCTAATTTGAAGTCTGCTCTCTGCAAGCACGTAGCTACATTGGGATAAAAAACACTTTCAGTCATAGCTGAAAAGAACAATAAAAGCCGTAATCCTATTGGGATTATGGCTTTTTGCATGTTATATACTTGTTTGACTTTGTGTTTTTGCTTAGGCCATTGGGATAAATTCAATTTGCTGTCACTGCTGTCATCCATTGTAAGCATTTAACTTATTAGTTTACAGAGGAGTAATTGAAGTGTTAAAAGTGACAGCAAATTGAAACAAGAAATATTCGTATAAGATAGCTTGTATTTACGATACAGACAAACTAATCTTCTCTGCCATATCCACAGCCTGCTTGATTCTATCGCCCATACCGATACCATCTTTCAAATTACCAATGATATGTAAACCAGGATGAGTAAGTTCTACGGCATCAATAGTACGAAGGCGAGTATCCGTTTCAGGCATATATTGTGGAATAGCATGGCTGTGTCTGTAAATACGAATGACGTCAGCACACGTGCCTTTAGGATAACCCAACATCGTATGAAGGGACGTATTAACCAATTCTATCAGCTCTTCATCCGTCTTATTGATATATTCAGGATGACAAGCACCACCAATGAAGAATGCGTAATTGGCTCCTTCCTTAGGCGAACGCCCCTGAAAACAAGCGGAAGGCATAAGGACTCCCAACACTTTCTGTTTTTCTTTAGAGGGTACTAATCCGCCAAAGGCATTCCAATGTACACCCCCCGTATTCTTCATTCCCACTCCAATCTCAATCACTGGAGCATAATAAAGATTGCTTAAGTCGTCAAGTTGAGCCTTAGGTAAAAAGCTCAACAACTTAGGTAAGGCATAGGCAGGACAAGTTGTAACAACATGTTCAGCTATTATAGTATTCTCATCCCAAGATAGTTTCCACTTATCTCCTAACGGTTCTATACTTAGTTCTTTACAATTCGTTCGGATTCTCTCATCACCAATAACTCTCCCTAATGCAGAAACAAGACTACGGAAACCTCCACGAGTAGAGAAGACAGCCTTCGTTGCACGCTTTTCCCTGTCCGTCTTTGGTTGTTTTGCAAGTGCCATAGCCCCTTTAATAAAGCTTCCATAACGTTGTTCTAAGTCGTAGAGTTTAGGCAAGGCAAGGCGAGTTGGTAGTTGATAAGGATTACCAGCATACACACCAGAGAGGAAAGGGTCAACTGCATAATCAACAAAAGACCGTCCCAACCGTCGTTCAGCAAGGCTTCCCACACTCTCGTTAGGGTCTATTCCCTTCTTACGCCATGGCTCACCAAGGATGCGGAACTTATCTTTCAGTGTGAAGAGAGGGGTTGTAATAGCAGACCAAAGTCCAGAAGGTAGGGCATGAAAGCGTCCATCTTTCCATATCAAACGGCATTTAGCAGAACTCTGTGCTACCTCCAACGTACAATCATCGCCTAACATATCGAAGAGTTCAGCCACTTCAGGGTATTTAATAGTACCCGTACTCGGTCCTTGTTCCATCACAAAGCCGTCAACCTCTTCCGTCTGCATAAGTCCACCGATACGATCGGCAGCCTCCAAAACCACTACATCTTGACCTTTACGACGTAGATAAGCAGCACAAGTAAGACCAGTTAGACCTGCACCAACAACAACTATCTTTCTTTCTTCCATAATATTTATGCTATATAGATTCCTCTACCCAGTTTCTCTACCCAACGATAAGGGAGAGTAAAGCTTTTATATCGGCTTTGAAAACTTCTTATCCGTAGCCACCATCATCGGATCAAGCACAGCAGCCACAGTACGAACAAAGGGATTCCCCTCCCCTGTCATCTCTAAAGTATTCTCTGTTAAACAAAGAATACCATCTCTTTCCATCTCTTGCAGGCGTTCAACATCATAATTGATAGCCCCTTTCACGTCAGCTACTGAAACTGCAAGATCCTCCGCAAGGTGTGTCCAATCAAGATGATAGTTACACATCAAACGCTCAATTACTTCACGTACTATACGCTCTTTGGGCGTTAATTGGTAGCCTTTCCGAATAGGCAATGTACCCGCAGAAACTTCTGATATATATTCATCTATCGACTTTGTATTCTGTGCATAAGCAGTTTCTAATTGGCTGATACCCGTCACTCCAAAGGCATACACCTGCCCCGTTGTGCGACGAGTGCAATAACCTTGGAAGTTTCGATGTAGTCTATGTGATTGCAAAGCCTCGGATAGTTCATCATTAGGAAGTACAAAATGGTCCAAACCGATACTAAGATAACCCGCCTCATGCAGCACATCTTTAGCCTTTTGGAACATCAAAGCCTTCTCCTCCGTATCAGGAAGACCAGCCTTTTCAAGTATCATCTGACGCTTAAATATCCATGGGCAGTGTCCATAACTGAATGTTGTAACACGATCGGGGCGCATTGCTACAGCACGCTCTATCGTCTTCTTAAAGCTATCCGACGTCTGAAGCGGTAAGCCAAAGAGGAAGTCCATATTAATATTAACACCCGCACTACGAAGAATTGACACTATTTCCTCTGTTGGTAATTCAGAAGGCGTACGATTAACAAGCCTCAACACCTCTTCATTGAAGTCCTGTACCCCTAAACTAAAACGATTAAATCGTGCATCCAACAGTCCTTGCCAGTCCTCAGCTGTTAGATAGCCTGGATGACATTCTATGGCTATTTCAGGCTGTTCTATCGTAGAAAAGAGTGACAGCAGATGTTCATTCAGTTCTTTAAGAACACTTACAGGCATAGCAGTAGGGCTACCACCACCATAATGAATCTGCGATATACGTCTACTTTTATCCAGATGCTTTGCTACGATGTCTATCTCCTTATGCAGCGCTTGCACATAGGCTTCGATATGCTCCTCTTTAGCCATTGGATAAGAGTTGCAGCCACAATAATGACAAAGACGCCGACAGAAAGGCATGTGAAAATAAAAAGAAAGATTCTTCTCACGCACCTCATTGCTATAATCAATCTCCTTCAGAAACTCTTCCCCAGTAAAAGGTCGGAAGAAGTTAGCTGGTGGATAACTCGTATAACGAGGTACAGATACATTGTATTTATCAATCAATTCTTGCTTCATTCGTCGAAATAAATTATATAACAAAGATACGAATAACCCATAACATAGACAATCCTCATTTATAAGGAGAGCAATAACACCTTGTTATGTATTCGAAAAGAAATTAATTTGTCATGTTCAATTATGTATATACGGGTTATTTTTCCTTCCTAAAGGCTAATAGAACAAAGATAAGGCTAACAGTAGCCAACACCGTTTCAGCTATATAAAGACCACGATAGTCAAAGATATGTGCCACCGTTCCCGCCAATACCGCAATGAGCAGACCGCTTACATGACTAATAACAATTTGTATGGTGAAGTCGGTTCCTTCTCTACCAGGACGTACGCATTGCATAGCTGTAGTGTAAAGAACCACAGTAGCCAATCCGTAACAAGCTTGAATATAAATAATTCCAATAACAAATGCAGTCTTGTTAAAGTCTGCAAAAGTCATTGCAAGAAAATAGATTGGTGCCAGAATAATAAGTCCTGCAATGATAATACGAGCCTTATAAATTCCGATTCGGCGTATGAGAACTCCAGAGAACCACGCCATAACGAAGGATACAGCCGTCCCGACGATACCTGTAAGGAATCCTATTTCCTTCATATCGTATCCCTTATCAACGAGGTAAGGACGCAACATGGAAAGAATACCGATAATTCCCATGTAATACAGCAGTAAGAAACCTATCTGCGGCCATATTTCCTTACGTCCAAAGAAGCTAAAGATGTCGGTCCACTTGGCACGCTCTCTTGGTTTCTCATTCTCTATCTTGATATGAGGATTAAACATTAAAGGAATAATCATCATACAAACAAACAAGGCTAAGCAGGGTACTACAACATTCCAACCATAGCTTTTTAGTAAGATAAGCAAGACTCCTCCGCCAATAACTGCACCTCCGAAGGCTCCCATAGACTGCATACTATTAAGCATACTATGGTCGTGCTTCTTAAAAGAAAGGATGGCAAGCGCGTCTGTAGCAATGTCTTGCGTAGCCGAAGCAAGCATAGAGATAAACGCCAGAATGACTACAAGCATGATTTCTGAACGTACATTAATCAGCCCTGTGGCTAAGAGTGCAACGGCATATATCAACTCTGTAGTGATAATCGTACGTTTGTAGTCACGCACTGTTACGCAGTGCCGGTCAACAAAAGGTGACCATAGAAACTTTATCGTCCATGGAACTCGTACAAGATTTAGCAACCCAATGGTTGCAAGACTATATTGTCCTTCCCTCATGATAACCTGTAAGGCTGTCATAAGAAAGGATGACGGTACCATCTGTGCGATATATAGACAGAAGAACGTACCAAAACTTAATTTCTTTGATGAAATGCTGTTGAACATGTAATGAATTATAAAAGTAGAGCAGCGTATTATGTACCATGGGAAAGAACTTCAGAAGGAGTAAACAGAAATAGCTGTAGCATCCTTTTTATCCTGGCCTCTATCCTCTCGTTAGAATGTCACGCTGAGGGAAGTACCAAAGGTAAGAGGCTTACCCTTCTGTGCATAGTTACCAGTTGACATCTTGAAACTGTACGCTATATAGTCAGTTCCTGTCAGATTCTTACCCCATATCCCCCATGTGAATATACCTTTTGTGAGGCTAACCTTCGCATTAAGCGTCGCATAGAAGTTCTGGCGAACAATATTGTCATCAGCCCAATAAATACGACCGAGACTTGTTAAGCCTGCATTAACAACAATCTTATCAAACCAACCAGCCTGTAAAACGGTGTAAGTTCCATCTATTGAGAGTGTGTGATTAGGCACCATAGGAAGTCTATTACCCGAGAAATCCTCAGTAGCACTCTTCTTATATTCTAAGTATCGAGCGTGTGTGTAACCATAGTTCATACTCAACTGTAAGCTCTTAATTGGATGATAAGCAAATGAGAGTTCGAATCCCTTACTATTCGTGTGCCCTGCATTAGCAATTAAGTTACCCACAGCAGGAATAGTGTAAGTTGTCTGCATGTGTCGCCAATCAATGTAGAAGATATCCGCTTCAGCAGTCAGTCGTCCATTCAAGAACTTCAATCGCGCCCCAATCTCATAATTCCAGCTGTATTCTGGTTCGTATGAACGCTCTGCGTCGGTCTTAAAAATAGTATTAAATCCTCCTGGCTTATAACCACGAGTGACACTCGCATAGTAGAGATTATCCCTATTTGTAAGATATTGAAGCGTAAACTTAGGAGTGAACTGACAGAAGTTTGCACTACTAATAAAGTCCTTCACATGTGCATTAACACCTGTTGTTAACGTTACCTTATCTTGATTATAGCTTATTTTAGCATGCTCATAATCGAAGCGTAAACCAACAGTTGCCGATAAACCCCTCCATATATTATAAGAGCTCTGATGATAGATTGCATAGCCTGCTGTAGGGTTCTTATAGAAAGTAGGAGTTGAAAAATCCTTCGTATAATAACTCGTTTCTATAAATTGGTTTGAATGTAGCATCATACCAAACACACCAATAATCCATTGATAATGTCCCTTATCATTCGACTTCAAGGTTATGTCCTGGGATAACATATTCTGATGATAGTTATTATCAGTAAAGAATACGTCCTTCGGGGTGAAGTCTTGATCTAATCCTTGGTTTGATTTGATAAATTGATAAGACGTCTGACTATTGAAACTAATACGATTATTCTCATATCGAGCATTAAGACCAGTTGTTGAAATTAGACGCTTGAAAGTGCTATTGCGGTTATAACTAATAGGTGATAGTGCATCTTTAACAAGATCATAAGGCGCGTATGGATAACCATTCTGCTTACTATGAGTAAGGGTACTATTGAGATGAATAAGCCAATTTGTAGTTGGTCGCCAGTAAAGTCCTAAGCGTCCTTCAATCTCATTCATCTTATCAGCCTTATCATTCAAGAACTGATTAGTGAACATACCATCGTTATGATGATAAGAAATAGCACTTGACAGACCCAGTTTGTCACTCAGTTTAGAATAGTTAGAAGCCTGTGCTACAAAGTCATTATACCTTCCATAGCCAACTTTTATACGTGTTTTCTGATACTCAAGAGGGTTATGTGTGTAGACATTGATAACACCTGCTATAGTATTACGACCATATAAAGTTCCTTGTGGACCTCGGAACACATCTACAGCAGCAATATCACTAAGGTCAATATTAAATGCTGACGACTCAAAGTGAGGCACACCATCTACATAGAAACCCACAGCAGAACCCTTCGTCTTTGCTCCGATACCACGAATAAAGATAGGTGTGTTAGCATACGAACCATAGTCGGGCATATAAAAGTTAGGCATAACAGCCGTCAACTCTTTCAAACTCACAATTTGCTGGTTCAATAATTGCTGATGGTTAATAGTTGAGACAGCAATAGAAGTAAGGTTTCTTTTGTTCTGTTTGAAGTCAGTTACGACTACTTCATTAAGTGATACATCTTTGTTCACTACGGAGTCTGGAGTCACTCCAGCTACTCCACTGATTGTAAGGGATGCCAATAATAAGGTATTTAACATAAAAGAAGGCTTTTCGTTAATGTTTTTGTGTTGCAAAGGTACAGATAATGACTTTCCCGAACAATCCTCATTTATAAGGAAATTAAGTATTACCACTAAGAATAATAAATGCTAATTATCAGCACAAAACGACAAATTAATATGTTTTCTTTTGTGTTTTTTGATGGTTTTTATTTCCAAATATAAAGGAAAAAGTGTATCTTTGCATACTATAAGAACAATCGAAAGAAAATGGCAGAAAATCCAGAAAACGAGAATAATTACTCCGCCAGTAACATCCAAGTCTTAGAAGGATTGGAAGCAGTACGCAAGCGTCCTGCTATGTACATTGGTGACATCAGTGAGAAGGGACTCCACCACTTGATTAACGAGACCGTCGATAACTCTATCGACGAAGCAATGGCTGGCTACTGTCAGAACATTGAAGTTACAATCAACGAGGACAACTCCATTACCGTTGAGGATGATGGTCGTGGTATCCCTGTTGACATGCACGAAAAGCTTCACAAGAGCGCCCTTGAGGTTGTTATGACCGTTCTCCACGCTGGTGGTAAGTTCGACAAGGGTTCGTATAAAGTCAGCGGTGGTCTGCATGGTGTAGGTGTAAGTTGTGTAAATGCACTTTCTTCACACATGAAGTCACAGGTGTTCCGTGATGGTAAAATCTACCAGCAGGAATACGAGAAGGGTAAGCCTCTCTATCCTGTAAAGGTTGTTGGCGAGACCGAAAAGACTGGTACACGTCAGCAGTTCTGGCCAGACCCAGAGATATTTACTACTACAGTTTACCAATGGGCAATCGTTGCACGTCGTATGCGCGAGTTGGCTTATCTGAATGCTGGTATCAAGATTACGCTTTCTGACCTTCGTCCAGACCCTGAAACAGGTAAGACACGCACTGAGGTCTTCCATGCTAAGGATGGTTTGAAGGAGTTTGTTCGTTACGTTGATCGCCATCGTCAGCATCTCTTCGATGATGTTATCTATCTCAAAACAGAGAAACAGAACATTCCAATCGAGGTGGCTGTGATGTACAACACTGATTATACAGAGAATATCCACTCATACGTTAACAATATCAACACTATCGAGGGTGGTACTCACTTGCAGGGATTCCGCGCTGCACTGACTCGTACATTGAAGACATACGCTGACAATGACCCACAGATCTCTAAGCAGTTGGAGAAAGCTAAGATTGAGATTACTGGTGAGGACTTCCGCGAAGGCTTGACAGCTGTTATCTCTATCAAGGTTGCTGAGCCACAATTTGAGGGCCAGACAAAGACTAAACTCGGTAATAGTGAGGTTTCTGGTGCCGTACAGCAGGCTGTTGGTGAGGCACTGACCGATTATCTCGAGGAGCATCCTAACGAGGCAAAGATGATCTGTAACAAGGTTATCCTTGCTGCTACAGCTCGTGTTGCAGCCCGTAAGGCACGTGAAAGCGTACAGCGTAAGAACGTGATGAGCGGTGGTGGTTTGCCTGGTAAGTTGGCAGACTGTTCTAATAAGGACCCTAAGGACTGTGAAATCTTCCTCGTCGAGGGTGAATCTGCGGGTGGTTCAGCTAAGCAGGGACGTGACCGTTATACACAGGCTATCCTCCCTCTCCGTGGTAAAATTCTAAACGTAGAGAAGGTTCAGCGCCATCGTGTATTCGAAGCAGAGTCTGTTATGAATATTATTCAGTCTATTGGCGTACGCTTCGGTGTTGAGGGAGAAGGCGACTTTGAGGCAAATACTGATAAACTTCGCTATGATAAGATTATCATCATGACCGATGCCGACGTCGATGGTTCTCACATCGACACACTGATTATGACGCTCTTCTATCGCTATATGCCAAAGGTTATCGAGCAGGGACACCTGTATATCGCTACACCTCCACTCTACAAGTGTACTTATAAGAAGGTAAGCGAGTACTGTTACACTGAGCAACAGCGCCAAGCTTTCATCGATAAGTATGCGAATGGCAACGAAGATGGTAAGACTATCCACACACAGCGATACAAGGGTCTTGGTGAGATGAACCCAGAGCAGCTTTGGGAAACAACTATGGACCCAAAGACTCGCCTCTTGAAGCAGGTGACTATCGAGAATGCTGCTGATGCAGACGAGATATTCTCAATGCTGATGGGCGACGATGTTGAGCCTCGCCGTGAGTTTATCGAGAAGAATGCGACCTATGCTAACATTGATGCATAAGTTTCTCTAAGCAGATTAAAAACAGCTTCTAAAGCTGAAAACATAAAGAAAATCCCTTTCTCACAAAACGAGAAAGGGATTTTTTATTTTCTTCTAAATATCACCTATCACAACCAATTACCACCCATATTTCCACAGAAATTGTCCTTTTTCCAACATAAACTTTTCGAAAAAAGAAATAAATCAGTATATTTGCAACTTCTAAATAATAGGAAAATGAACAAAAAGATAAGACTACTCGAAGTTAATGTAGCACATGCAAAAGCAGTCTATCCTGAAGGTAAATATATAGACAACGACCTTATTCTCTTCGAGGACATCACGCAAGTACCACTTCCAACCAGTCCCTCTCGCATGAAGTCACTCTTTCTTGCACTCTGTACCAGCGGTCATGCGCAATATACCGTTGACACAAAGATGCACGAGGTTAGTGCTGGAGACGTCATTATCATCAGCGAGGAGCAGGTTGTTGCCGATTATATGCTTTCACAAGATTGCAAGGGAATCGCCCTCATCATGTCGTATGATTTCTTTCAGAACATTGTAAGTGGAGTTCACGAACTTTCTGCTCTCTTCCTCTTTGCCCGTACACATCCTGTTTTCCATCTTGATGACAATCAGACTAAAGCATTGGAAAACGATATCGAACATATCAAAGAAAAGATTGTTGACACTGGTCACCGCTTCCGCCGTGAGTTGGTTATGACAATGCTAAAGGCACTTGTCATCGACATGAGTAACATCATCTATCGCTTCCAACAAGTAGGAGAAGCTGGACAGACACGTGCTGAGGTCATCTTCCGTGACTTCATACAAACAGTGGAGAAGAACTACCGCACGGAACGACGTGTTAGCTGGTATGCACAACAATTGTGTATCACATCGAAATATCTCTCTGAGACGGTGCGTACAGTCAGCAGACGTACGCCAAGCGACTGGATTGACTCCTATGTGACACGTGAATTACGCGTAATGTTAAGAAACAGTACGATGAGCATTAAACAGATAGCTGATGAGCTAAACTTCGCTAATCAGAGCTTCTTGGGTAAATACTTTAAGGAACATGTGGGCATGAGTCCTTCGAAGTTTAGGAAAAGTTGACGAGCTATTAGGCTTATTAGCCTTATTAGGCTAATTGGCCTAATAGCCTAATCACCCTAACAACTGCTCTGCTACTTCGCACAATTCATCATACCACTCCTTACCAAATCTACGAGTAAGAGGTTCCTTCAAAAACTTATAAAGGGGAAGATTTAGTTCTTCTCCTTTTTTTCTTGCATCAGCACAGATGCGCCAGTGATGATAATTAATACCACAGGTACCATTACCAAAGTCTTTCACTCTAACGGGATACAACGAACAAGAAATAGGCTTAACAAAGCCTGTCTTACCATTACGATAAGAACGCTCCAAGGCACAAAGACAACATCCATTCTCATAACAAGTGAAGACACAGTCCTTACCAGCAACAATACTCGTCACCAATTCACCTTCTTCATCGGTATAAGCAACGCCCTGCTTGTCGATGACCGCCTGACCAGAGGCTGACAAATCACCCCAAACAGTATCAAGGACGTTCTCTATCTCCATTGTCTCGTCCAAGGTCACAGGTGCACCAGCATCTCCTTCAATACAGCATTGACCATGACACTTATCGAGGTCACAGCAAAACTTCACATTGATTATATCTGGTGAAACAAGCACATCACCCACCATAAAAATATGATCATACGTATTACCCATCTTTCTTAACGCTAAATTATTTCATTTTCAACTATGTTTTGCTGTTCACTCAACAGCATCTTCTCACTAAAACGGAACTCCTTTCCAATTTATTTTCATGAAGAAAAATATTTATTATCATGAAAAGAAATATTTTTTTTCGTGAAAATAATTATTTATTTACGCATAAATAATTCCCTCCTGACATGATTTTAAAGTTCCAAAGAGCTTAGCTGGATATGTTATTCTTATTAGGCTAATTAGCCTAATGAGCCTTATAAGCCTAATTAAAAACAACTTGTCAACTCCTTAAATCCTCACCTTGTCTGCTTACCACTCAATAGGTTGCGCCCCACAAGAGGTTAAGTAGGTATTACAACGAGAGAATTGATGCTGCCCAAACCATCCACCTCGATTGGCAGAGAGTGGCGAAGGGTGTACACTCTCTATAACACAATGTCGCTGCTGGTCAATAAGACTCTTCTTACTACGCGCAAAACCGCCCCAAAGCATAAAGACTAAGTTCTCTCGACCATCACTTAGTGCCTTAATAGCTGCATCAGTAAAGGTTCCCCACCCTAATCGCTGGTGGCTATTAGCTACGTGTGCACGAACGGTAAGTGTAGCATTCAGCAGGAGAACTCCTTGCTCTGCCCATCGTGTTAAGTCGCCAGACTGATGAATCGCTGTACCCAAGTCAGCTGCAAGCTCCTTATAGATATTCTGCAATGAAGGTGGAAGCTGTACCCCATCAGGTACGGAGAAACTCAATCCCATCGCTTGTCCAGGCTCGTGATAAGGGTCTTGACCGATAATCACAACCCTTACTTTATCGAAAGGACAAAGATTAAAGGCATTGAAAATCAACTTCCCTGGAGGATAACAAGAGAACTGTGCATACTCTTGTCTCACCTGCTCAACCAACTGCTGGAAGTAAGGTTTCTCAAACTCTCCTCTCAGTTGTTGTTCCCACGAAGCTTCTATCTTTACGTTCATAGCTATGACTTTTATCCACAAGCGCAATAAGAAAAAATATGAAGATTTCATTATCTCATCCTATCACACGTAGTTTTGTTACTACAAAAGTACGATAAAGTTCTGATAACAACAAAAAAGTCGTGCCTTTCGACACGACTTTCTTATTTTTGAAGTTAAACTATTACTTCTTCTTTGGCTGAGCCTGCTTCTTGCAGCAGCTACCTGCCTGTGCCTTCTTGCAGTCCTTCTTTGCCTTATCACAAGCCTTAGCAGACTTATCGCAAGCCTTTTCCTGGTTCTTGCAGCAGCTACCAGCCTGCTTATCACAAGCCTTTTCAGCCTTCTCATCACAAGCCTTACCTGCCTTATCGCACTGCTTGCCCTTCTCTACCTGCTCATTTGGAGCCTTATCACACTTCTTTGAGCACTGGCTCTGTGCCTGTGCACTGAGTGAACATACACTAAATGCTACTACAAATGATAATGCTATTTTCTTAAAATCCATAATCTTTTACTGTTTAAAAATTACACATTAATATCTTTAAAACTCGGAAAGGATATAATTCCTTATGGGCGCAAAGGTAATGAAAAAAGAAGTTTCAACTGCAAAAAAGATTCATTCTGTTTATAAATTTTAGATTTATTAAAATCTGTTTAATCATTGATAAGATTCTCACCTGTCATATCTGCTGGCTGCTCTAAGCCCATAATATGAAGGATTGAAGGAGCAACGTCAGCCAAACGACCATTCTTGACTGTTGCAGAATTGTTGTTTGTAACATAGATAAATGGTACTGGGTTAAGTGAGTGAGCAGTGTTTGGACTGCCATCCTCATTGATTGCGTTGTCTGCATTACCATGGTCAGCGATGATGATTGTCTCATAATCGTTAGCCTTCGCAGCCTCAACAACCTCCTTAACACACTGGTCAACAGCCCATACAGCCTTTGCAATCGCATTGTAAACACCTGTATGACCCACCATATCACCATTAGCAAAATTAACAACGATGAAGTCATACTCCTGTGTATTAATAGCACCAACAAGCTTATCCTTCACCTCAAAGGCACTCATCTCTGGCTTCAAGTCGTATGTTGCCACCTTTGGAGAAGGTACCAAGATACGGTCTTCACCCTCGTAAGGCTGCTCACGACCACCATTGAAGAAGAAGGTTACGTGTGCATACTTCTCTGTCTCGGCTGTATGAAGCTGCTTCTTACCGAGCTTGCTGAGGTATTCACCTAATGTATCCATTACGTTCTCCTTAGGGAAGAGTACATTCACGTTCTTAAAGTTTGCATCGTATGGAGTCATACAGTAGAACTGCAGATCCTTAATTGTGTGCATACCTTCCTCTGGGAGGTCCTGCTGTGTGAGCACCAATGTCAACTCCTTCGCGCGGTCGTTACGGAAGTTGATGAAGATAACTACGTCACCCTCTTCAATCTTACCATTCACAGAAGAATTGGTAATAGGCTTAATAAACTCATCTGTCACACCCTCTGCATAGCTTGCCTCAATCGCCTTAACCATGTCAGTAGCAGGAGTACCCTTACCCTCAACGAGCAAGTCGTATGCTTCTTTCACACGGTCCCAACGCTTATCACGGTCCATTGCATAGAAACGGCCAATTACTGAAGCGATATGTGCATCATTTGCGTCGCATACCTTCTGGATATCAGCAACGAAACCAGCACCACTCTTTGGGTCTGTATCACGTCCGTCCATGAAACAATGAACGTAAACATCCTTGAGGTTATACTCCTTACCAATCTCGATGAGTTTGAAGAGGTGATCAAGTGAAGAGTGTACACCACCCGCAGAGGTCAGACCCATCAAGTGGAGTTTCTTACCATTCTTCTGTGCATAGCTATATGCATCAATGATATCTTGGTTCTTCAAGATGTCACCACTCTGGCAAGCCTTGTTAATCTTCACGAGGTCCTGATATACGATACGACCTGCACCTATATTCAAGTGACCAACCTCAGAGTTACCCATCTGGCCATCTGGAAGACCTACATCTTCACCTGAAGCCTGCAACTCAGAGTGTGCACTAACTGCATTCAAATAATCTAAGTATGGAGTTGGTGTGTTATAGATTACATCACCCTTACCATGCTTACCGTTACCCCATCCGTCAAGGATCATCAATAAAGCTTTCTTTGCCATAATTATTCCTTTATTTTTGTTATTATCTTCGTTTATTACCTATTATTATTATTGTTACTGCAAAGGTACGATAAAAGAATAAGATGGGGGCAAAAAGCCGTTGGAAATTTGAAAATGAAAGCTATAGAATTAGAAGTATAGGAGTATTCAGCCCTTTGATTCACTGTTTGAAAGCATAACGCAGCAACATCAAAGAACATTGTTACATTTTTCTTCCTTCGTGCTAATACTCCGTACGGTTGGTGTTCATGGCTAACACCAACCGTGTTAAGAGTAAACACTAATCTTAATAATGACTAAATACTTTAAGTTAAGTGGCTATATTATGAGTAACTTTGTCTTATTGCAATCTGAAAATGACTGGCACAAGCTGCCAAACTCCTTGCCTCGGTCGTCTTTCCCACTCCCACGCTGGCATAAGTTTTAGTACGCGAAGTGCCTCTCTGTCCAAATATGGATCTACAGAACGCATAATTCTGAACAGACAACAATGACCAGAGGGAGTCACAAAAAACTTTATAATAACCTTTCCCGATATTGAGTTTTCTGCCAATTCAGGCGGATATTGAAGATTTGATGCGATGAATTCAAAGAGATTACCTAGAAACGAAGGCTTCAAACCCTCGGCAGTTTCAAACATCTTTGCCCCTAAGGTGTCCACATTCAATGTGTCATTACAAGGATTATAAGGCGGTTCTGCACAATAAGGACGCTCAAAACATTCTTTTTTCTTCGGTTTCATCGACTTTTTCGGCTTCTGAGCATTAATATTACCAACGCCTACTAAGCTTACTAACAATACAAATAACAGCTTCTTCATCATGACAATATGCTTTTAATATTTTCACTTTTACTTCTTAAAGGTAATAGGCATAGTAAACCAAGTACCACCTTGAGTCAGAGGATGTACTACCCACTTTGGCATTTGCAACAAAACCCTTATCACTTCTACATCAAAGTCTGGATTCAAAGAACGAACAATCTTAAACTGAGAACAGGTGCCATCTCTATCTATACAGAAATTCACAACAACCCTACCTTCGATATTCTTGTTCTCACGACCACCCGGCCACAACAGTTTTTCTCTAAAAAACTGATACAAGTTACCCGGAAAAGAAGGAATGGGATGGGAGAAACAGACTGTTTCAGCATACTCTTTTGCCACCTTTATTGTATCGTCAGGTTTACTCATAGCCTCATTTTTATCAGGTTTCATCGAATAAATCCTCCCTTGTCCATAAATAGCTCCTGTCATAAAGAGACTAATAGACATTGTTAACAAAATTCGCTTCATCATATAAATCTGTTGTTTTAATCTCCTTCATAGCTGCTCAATGCTACCATTCCAGAAAGTATTATGAATAAACTCCCCATCGTGAGAAGTCTTAGGATAACTCTTTAATTAAAACCTGCGCCAGCGCTTAAACGCAATCACGCCGCCGCAGGTTTATGAATTGCAGATGACATATATTGGAACTTATTGTCGATGCAAAGGTAAAGAAGAATATAAAGCAATGCAATAGCACCATTAGCCTTGACACATACGACACAAGATAATACTTGAATATCAGCTACTTATAATTAATAACATCATTTCTTTGACACAATAAAGCTTGCAAATGTTCCCTCGTTTTCGCACTTTATGGAGATTTAAGATAGCTTTTTACTCCCTTTCCTTTCACCCTAATTTGGCAATACGCTGTAGAATGTGTATCTTTGCAAATATGAATAAAAAGCCTATTTTACTACTGCTTAGCATTTTAACTTTGCTTTCATGCAGCCAAAGGAAACTGCCTAACTATCCCGCAACAGACGAAGGAATCACTCGGATGAGGCTCGATAGTGCTACTTTCTTCATGGCTAAGCATGACACAAGGAATGCGATGTATCAGCTAAAATCGGCAGAAAAGCACCTTTTCAACGTAACAGAAGACTCTTTGAAGTTTGCTACATACTATCGTATTGCCCTCTTAAATGCACAAAATGGCGCATACAAATTAGCACTTGACTACTTCAAGCATACTACTCGATATGCTAATGATAGCAAGAAGAGCCACAGACTGACCGACATTTACCTCGGTAAAGCCTCTGTTTTCAACCAAATCGGACAACGCGACTCTGCCCTATTGTACGTTAAGAAGGCTGAAGCCTTCAAACCTCGTATTCGTAAAGACCAAGAAAGTCGCATCGAAGAACTAAAAACACGCATTGAAAAACGCCAAATTTTATCGGTTTCACCGGAAAAAGATATTGAGATTGTACAGATACAAGACCGCTACGAAGTGGCTGTCGCACAGCGTAAGACCCTACAATTACAACTCTATATCGCTTATCTTGTTATCTTCCTTATACTCCTTACAACTGGTATTGTAGTGTGGTTTCGCCGACGTATGCACCACCAACAACACGCTTATAGGAAACAACAAGAGGAAACTGAACAGAATATTCAGCTATTACTCCGACGGAAAGATGCAACCATTGATGAGATGAAGGCAGAAGTTGACAGTAAAATCAATGAGTTAGAAGAGCTGAAACAAAAGACTCCAACACATAGTGGAGATACAAAAACAGCCGATTCCATCGAGCAAACAAAGTTGGGAGTAGACACTCTCTACACCATTCTAAAAGGTGGAAATATCTCACAAATGGGCAAACGTGAACAGCAGGCACTCAACGCCATTATGCCCAACTTTGATTATGATCTTGCGTATATCCTCAATAATCCTCGCTTTGCTTTCACTCCAAAGGAGACATTCTACTACATAATGGAGCACTACGGAATGACCGACGAGCAGAAAGCTGAAGCCTTCTGTTGTACATCACAAGCCATCAGATCGATTAAAAGTAGAATGAAAAAGAAGATGGAAAAGTCATAATAAGAACTTCCTGAAGCAGATATAGAACTTGAAACAGAGGACAAATCAGCCTTATGCCTAACACACCTTCGTCATTAAGTTATAACAATCAGATACACAGAAAAGCATTTGAAAAAGGTAGATTTAATAGTCCTCTCAACCTATGAGCGATCAAGTAGACTTCTTGAACTGAAGCGTTCACCAACACATATCAGTAAGGAGCCTTCCATTCTTTAAAAAGAGTTGGAAATACCCCCTACATCTTCTTTGCAGCATACTCTCCCATCGCTTTATAACCAGCAGGATTCGGATGTAACCAATCACCTATCTGCCATTCTTTACGCAAGCGGTTAGGTGAAGACGGAGCACGCATAAGTTCATCAAAGTCGATGAAACCGTCAATTTCACGAGTGCTTCTTATCCATTCATTCACCGTCTTACGAGCAGCCTCACGCTCCTCAGTAAAATAATTCTTGCAGCCATTGAAAGGGGTTATCGTACCCATATAAATCTTCAAACCACGTTGGCGAGCCTTCTTAATCATCACCTGATAAGCTTCTATCAACTGGCGAGCAGTTTCTTCTGGATTGGTTGACGTACCGATATCATTAATAGCCTCGAAGATAATTACAGCACGAAGTCCTCTTTGTCCCAAGATATCACGATCGAAACGCTCTTGTCCTGGCTGTCCTAAACCCACAGAGAGGATACGATTATCCCCAATACCAAGATTCAACACACCCGTTTTCGGACTCTTTGAATCATTGTCTCCATTCAGTACTGCAGACATAAAATCAGGCCAACGATCTTGTGCATTTGTCACACAGCCCTTTCCATCAGTAATACTATTACCAAGGATAGCCACACTGGAAGCAGAGGCATCAAGAACATCAATAGCAGAAATATTAAACCAATGGTCCTCTTTGAAAGCTGTTGAGAAATCAGTATTAGCATTTGTCACACCACGTAATATATAAGATGTAGTACGTGAACCCATGTGAACAGTAGGTTCCTTCGGTGCCTTAAAATAATTAATAGTAATTGACAAACGTTCCAACGGTTGTAAATCAAATTTCAACGCATCTGAAAAGACAGCTTTACCAGCAGCAATAGTTACCCGACGTTTATTATTAAAGAGAAGATACTTTACAGAATTCTTCTGTATCTCTGGGCCTTCTCCAGCCTTTGCAATGTAAACACTGGTAATCTCAACAGGCTCAGAAGACAGCTCATTACTCAACTGCAAACGAATAACAGGACCACCGATACTCACCTTCACGACCTGTCGTACGGAGCGATTCGTCATCTGGTTATTATAAGGCATAAAACCCTTATCAACTGTCTGTGGCGCACAAGCCCATGTACCTACCCAACGTTCTTGCTGTGCATAAGCGTTGAATGTGATAAAAAACAATAAAACGAATAAAATCTTACGTGTAAACATTGTCCTTAATTTTAAACCTCCCAAGCCTCTCGCACTATCTCTAACTAAAAGAGAACATATTTCTATTAATGGAAGGTTGATGATAAATAATGATAGTTTGCAATGAATAATAGAACAAAGAATGAACTTCCTACTTCTGCAATAGTTGGTTTGACGAATCAATAAGGCTTTCTATTTCCGCTCTCATATACGCCTTGAAACCATCTCCCTCAATGATTTCTATATCTTTGAAGAGTCCAAGAACGAAACGACCTAAACCACGATAATCGCATACTTCTATATCTAAAAGCCACGAGCCTTCCTCTATTGGAGTAATATAATGTGCACCTTGTGGATATTCCTCCTTAAAAAGATTGTGTGACAACTGTCCTAAGCGCAATTTCACACGATGTCGTTCCTCACTACTAAACATAAAAATATCCGTAAACACCTGCCTATGTTTGTCTTCATGAAGCCAGGGTGTATCTAATATTTCCACACCCGTCATACGTGAAATCTTAAATGTCTTATTCTGTTTCGACACCAATTCATGACAACGCACATCCTCATTGTTATGCAACAAGAGAAAAGGTTCTACAAGACGATCCTTAACAGAGTGGCTATGTGGGCTTGAATATCCAATTATTCTAACCGTTTTCTTCTCTGCCATAGCCTTACGCAACAGTTTCATATTACTATCCATCTGGCGATGAATAGGCGAATCGGCTGACACAGAAAAGTTATAAGTGCTTTCTAACTTCTGCCTTAGTTGGTTCACCATCTCACTATCATTGCCAGCCATCGTCAGTACACTATGGATTGTCTTCACATCTTTATCTGTAAACTGAATCGTTTGCAGCAACTGTGTGAAGAAAGGAGAGCGACGATCAATATGATAATAGCCCTGATTCTTGAACACGATAAAACCAGCATGCTTGATGAAGTCGAGTAGATAATAGAAATTCCTACGCGACAACCCCATCCGTTCACATAACTCTTCGACAGTATAGTTACGTCCGTCTGACAATAGAATCAACAGCTCTAACTGTTTCTTTAATTTATCGAACCTCATTCTTACAATGAATAGATATATAATATATAACGCAGAAACAACACTTTTATTAACCTGTGCAACGTTTTTTATCTTTGATCATAATCTAATATAACTTAGTCCACAAACATTTCCGTCTATAATAAAAGTTTCTTCCGATAGAGAGATAAAGGTTCCTTGACAAACACAAGATTATTATGCTTTTTACAAAAATACTTTTAAATTGATTTGCTGTCACTTTTAACATTTCACATAACACTACTGGTAACTAACAAGTTAGAAGAACACTTTATGTGACAGTAGTGACAGCAAAATACAATTAAGAAAGCCTACTATATTACTTGAAAAACCAAATGGACCAAATTAAATAGAGATAACACAAAAAGGCGAAAAGAGACCTACTCTTTCCGCCTTTCTATTTATAAAAACTTACGACTTACTCGTTCTTCAAAAGATCATTATAGTCAATCTCGTTCTGTGGAACCACCCAAGTCCACTTGTTACCGAAGTCTACAGCAATAGTTTTAGCAACAGCTGGGTGTGCATTACCACCTTCAGCAAATGAGTGGCGAACGACTGGAATATTCCAACGCTTGTAATCACTCCATGCAAAGCCTTCACCCCAAAGCTCAACCTCACGGTAATCCTTGATTTCCTCAAAGAGGTCAGTACCTGTCTTTGTACAAGTATAGCTTGCGTTACGACCAGTAGTAGCATTCAGCTTAACCAATGCAGCCTGTGCATCAGCAATGTTACCTAAGAAGTAATTAGCCTCAGCCTCGATAAGCACCATCTCACTTGAACGGATGAAAGGAACATAACTAACACCCGGCTGTGCTGTTACCCAGAACTTCATGTGGCTATCTAAGTAGATATAACCAGAAGCATAAGCTGCAGAGAGGCCAGAAATCTGATGTTTCTTAACGATAGAGTCAGCTTGTGCCAACACACTCTCATTACCCATACCTAAGATACCATAGGTTTGGTTTACCTGTGCATTGTCAGTAATGTCAATACTGCGGAACTTATCAGCAGTGATAAAGAGCTGCTTACGAGCATCATTATTAGGAATACGAGTAATCAACTCATGACCGATAGTACCAGCACCCGTACTCTGACTACTTGCATAGTAACCATTACAAGCCTCCTGTACACCAAATGCCCAATACCAGTTCTGCTCACTTGCATCGCCATAACTACCAAGAATCCACTCATCATTTGGCTTATAGAAACCAGTAGCGTATGCATCACCAGTCATCAAAGGACGCTTACTCTGCGCCAACTTAGCCTGTGCCAAAGCTGTGGCATAGTCCTGACGAGTCAATGCTGCACGTGCATAAACTGCATAAGCGGTATTCAAGTCAGGAATCCAACACTCAGCTGTTGAACGTGTCACACCACTCTCAGTGAAGAGTTTGATAGCCTCCTGACAGTCCTTGTAAATCTGTGCGTAAGTCTCAGCAAGTGTTGAAGCCTTCAGTTCACCCGTAGAGGTATCAATACGCAAAGGCAATCCCGTAGAGGCACCATTGTTACTATCCTGCCAACGATAGCAGTAATAGTGTGCCAACTTCTCAAATGCGTATGCACGGAAGGTCAATGCAGAAGCCTTGATAAACTTTCTGTCAGCCTCACTACCCGTAGCATTATCAATGTTTGCAAGGAGAGCATTTGCATTGTTAATGATCTGGTAGTAATAAGTCCACGCATAAGAATCATAGATACTTGTTGAACGGAAGTGGAATGTCTGATTATGGATAGGAGCCCAACCAGAAGCATAACGATTATAGTTATAGTTCTGACTTGGAAGGTTCTCATATAGACGCATAATCGCATTCTCACCCGCAAAACCCTGACTATAGTAACTCTGCTGTACGCTCATTGACTTTGCAATACCATTCAAGGTATTACGTGCATTACTTGTCGTAGCGTATGCTGCTGACGGCTCTGCCGATTCAGCAGGTGAAACATTGAGGTAGTCACCGGAGCAAGATGCTGTTATTGCAGCTACAGCAATTAAAGCCCCTGCTGTGAATTTATTTATTGAATATTTCATATTATTCTTTTTTTAAATTCTACAATATTAGAGATCCACTGTCAAACCGAAGTTGAACACACGTGCAGATACATAAGTATCGTCACTTCCACCAGCAAAGCTATACTGTGGATTCAAACCCTTACGACCTGTGAGTGTGAAGAGATTCTCAACACCAGCCTTTACAGAAACGCCACCAAGACCCCACTTTGTTACCAAAGCCTTTGGCAAACGATAAGTGAGCATAATATTCTTCATAATGAGATAAGAAGAACTTGTCAACCAACGGTCACTAATAGCATTATTATCATTGCTACCATTGAAATCAAGGATAGGAGTGCCATTAGGATCGATACGGTTAGGAGAAGTAGCTGTCATACCATTAGGGGCACCGCTCCAAGAGTTGAGCACGTCTCTATGAAGTGCTGCTGCAGTAGAAGCAGAAGCAGTAGACATCAATGTTCTATAAGAACCATCCATAGTCTTACCACCAAGGCTATAAGTCATCAACATTGTCAAACTCAAGTCCTTCCAACGAAGGTTAGAGCTAAATGAGCCATAGACAGAAGGAAGAGCTGTACCAGCCCACTTACGGATTGCCTGCGAAGTAGACGTTGTGTACTTTGTTCCATTGATTTCAACGAGGTCACCTGCTGCAGAAGCAGCCGCCTCCTTTTTCGGATCAAGGTCATAGAGAGACTTACCAGTCATCTGATCAACACCAACGAAGTGATAGGTATACCACTCATAAGCAGAGTGTCCCTCAGAATAGTTCTGCTGACCATGCAAGATATCCTCACCCTTAGGCAACTTGAGCACCTTATTCTTTAATGTAGTAGCATCGAATGAGAGGTTCCATGTCCAATCCTTAGAGCGTACGACATCACCACTCAACATAATCTCGAAACCACGGTTAGAGATAGTACCAATATTCTGATACTGTGTAAGGTTCTCAATAGCATCATTACCAAAGAATGAACCAGCTGACAATGGGAAACGAACCTCGAAGAGCAAATCCTTAGAACGCTTGTCGAAATAACCCAAGCTGAAGTTCAAACGATCAAAGAGCGTACCCTCAACGCCAAAGTCAAGTGTCTGAGTTGTCTCCCACTTCAAGTCGAGAGCAGCCAATTTCTGACGTACCAAAGCAGGGTTACCACCATTCTTAGTAATGTAATAAAGTGCCTGATAACCATAGAAATTAACAGCAGCATCGTTACCTACCTCACCGTATGAAGCACGAGCGCGTAAAGCATCAACCCACTTTACTTTCTCCATGAACTTCTCCTTCTTGATATTCCAGTTTACACCAGCAGAGAAGAAGTTACCCCAACGCTTATCCTTGTGGAACTTAGAAGAACCATCACGACGGAGAGAGAAGTCAAAGAAGTATTTCTCATCAAAGTTGTAACGAAGACGACCAAGATAAGACTCAGTTCTATAATCCTCAAAATAGCCTTCTGTATCAGTATTTAATACGAAGTTACTCAGGGCGCGCAAGCCTGCAATAGCAGCATTCGTGTTCATGACACGTGCATACTTACGATTCCAGCTATAATTCTCATGACCGAGAAGAACATCAACATGGTGGAGATTAAAATTATGATCCCAATTCAAGAGTTCCTGTCCTGTATAAGAGATATACTGGTTAGCATACTCTGACAAACGACCGTTGTTAGAAGCACCATCACCAATAACAGGGTTGTTATAGGTCTGACGGTTTGTATTAGCATGATTCAAGTTTACCTTTCCAGACAAAGAGAAGCCGTATGGCAAAGTAATCTTTGTATAAATCAAACCGTCCAAAACGTTTCTACGCACACGGTCCATGTCCATTGTCATCTCGTATGGGAGGTTACGGTTGCCAAGATACTCAGAGGTAGTATCGTACTGCTTGTTACCATCTGCGTCTAAAGCGTATGTACCATCAGCATTATGCAAATAAACAGGATAAACCGGAGCCATGTAACGAGTTATATAGAATGGGTTAGCATACATAGTACCATTTGCATTTGAATTATAGCTTCTTACTGAAGAAGTACCAGAGAGGTTCAATCCTAACTCGAGCCACTTATTAGCATTATAATTCGTATTGATACGACCAGTAAAACGCTCATATCCAGAGTTCAATGTATAACCCTGCTCATTCAGATAACCAGCAGAAGAATAGATATTATACTTATCACTTGCTACAGCTGCAGAGAGGTTATACTCCTGACGGTGACCAGTACGCTCAACAGCCTTCTGCCAATCAAGGTCATCATAACCAGTGCGCATAGCAGCAGTCAACTTGCCATTTGCATCAAAGAGAGCATCATCGGCTCCATTATAGATATTACGTTTCACATAATCAGGCACCAAGTGCTGCGTTGCATAAGTTCCAGCTGCAGCTTCTGTAGAAGCGATACCACCTGAGAGCGCATAATTCTTCATTGCTACCCAAGAAGCTTCCATCCATTCGTTAGCATTCAAACGATCATATTCTGCAATACCACGTCTGTAGAAACCTTGATCCATCTTCAAAGAAATGTTAGGTTTAGTAGAGAACTTAGCCTTCTTTGTTGTAATCAAGACAACGCCATTAGCCGCACGATTACCATAGAGAGCTGCAGAAGAAGCGTCCTTCAAGACAGACATAGACTCGATATCGCTTGGATTTAACTCAGCAATATTGCCTTCAAATGGAGTACCATCAACGATATAAAGAGGCTGGTCTGCATCTTTAACCAATGTACCCACACCACGGATGTGAATCTTTGGTGTAGCACCAGGTTCACCATAAGAGTTATTTACCTGAACACCAGGGGCAGAACCTTCCAGCGCACCCGTTACAGTTGTACTGATACGATCGCCGATTTTCTTAGAGTCTACAACAGCTACAGAACCCGTAATTGATTGACGCTTAGCAGTACCGTAAGCAACAATTACGACCTCTTCAAGATTCTTATCATCAGGTGCTAAGCTAACTTTCATGTTATTAGTTGCTGTAACTGTCTTTGTTTTCATTCCAACATAAGACACAACCAACTTAACACCTGCAGGTGCTGAGAGACGGAACTTACCATCAACATCTGTTACAGTACCCGTCTGTGTACCAGACACGAGGATAGACGCACCAACAACTGGCTGTCCATCATCTGTGGAGACTACAGTTCCGCTAATCTCTGTTTGCGCCAGCGCTGTTCCTAAACTTAGGAATAAGCCGACTAAAAACATCATTAGTCTTTTTTCCATAAATTCTCTCTTTAATTAATATAATAAATAAACTATTTCAGACTCAAAATATTAATACGTAAGGTATTACAAATTGCATACAATCATGGTACAGATATTTTTTAACACTTCACAAAGATAGTGCACCGCTTTTAAAGTTCCAAGTGGAAATGAAATTTTAATTAATATTTTCACATTTATTAATATTTTGATTTTACAAAACAATAGTTTAGTGCATGAAAATAAATTAATTATTACATATAATAGTACCAAAAACACCATATTGTAAGCCATACACTTTCATTTCTTATTAAAACTTAAATTATAACATAGTATAGAGAGATAAAGAAACTTTAGAGCCAAATCTGACATTAAATCGTAATATTGATTATTAATATTAATCCTATTAAACAATATCACGCTATCTTTAGAAGAAGTAAATAACTTAACAAACACACTTAGTAACAATAAAATAAGCCTTTTCTAACAGTAAGTTACACACAAACAAATGACATATCACATGGTGTTTAGTACTCCGCACCATTGGTGCTAAGGCTTAACACAATTGGTACTGAGCCTTAGCACCATCAGTGCGAAATAACAACACATAACCAGAAAACGGCAAGAAAGACTCCTTATAGTATATTATAAGGTATAAAGAACAAATTTATCAGAGAATTGTTTACAAGACAACATAAACAATATATAAAATAAAAAGAACTTAACCTTACATTTACGCTGATAGAACCACATATAATGTAAAGTAATCCTATTAGAATGGTGTAAATAAAAGTCGTAACTCAATTCGTTGAGGAGAATGAAGTCTAAAACAGATCAATCTCAAATTGGAGCATTAAACAATACCTAATATGATATCATTTTTAAACCGAATTTAGGCTCTTATTAGAATCTTGTCTGTCTTTGTAACTTGATATTAATACACTATATTGGCGTTACAATAACAGACAAGATGCTTGACAATACAACAAAATCAGTTTAAAAACATATACTCAATTAGGCTTAAAAGTCAAAAGAGAGCTGCCCATCACCCAAAAGGTTATAACTTTTGCGATGATAAGGTGTGATACCATGTTCACGAATGGCCTGACGATGCTTCTTCGTTGGATAACCCATATTTGATTGCCAGTCATATTGCGGATATTCCTCTGCCAAGGAGAGCATATAATCATCACGATAAGTCTTGGCAAGGATTGAGGCAGCTGCAATGGAAAGATACTTCCCATCTCCTTTAACTATGGTTGTTGAAGGTAGGTCTTGGTAAGGCTTAAAACGATTACCATCAACGATAACCGCTTCTGGACGTACCTTCAACTGGTCCAACGCTCGATGCATAGCCAAGAAAGAGGCGTTGAGAATATTTATCTTATCTATCTCTTCAGGCGTAACAATTCCCACCGCCCATGCAATAGCATCTCGCTCAATTTCCTCACGAAGTGTATAACGTTTCTTAGCCGTCAGCTTCTTAGAGTCGTTTAACAACTCATTCTGATAATCAGATGGGAGAATAACAGCAGCTGCATAAACACTTCCTGCAAGGCAACCTCTACCCGCTTCATCGCAACCAGCCTCTATAAGGTCTTCATAATAATGACTTTTCAGCATGAGTAATAAGTTTTAAACGTTAAAGAACCTTTCAAATTAATCTTATATAACAAATATTTTTCTTAGAGTGAACATTTATTGCACAACGCACGACTACTTTTGCATACGTAAACCAAAGGACGGTTCTACACCTTATTTGTATATAGCAAACAATTAAAGACAAAGAATATGAAAAAGGAATTGATTCTCACAGAGCGTAACGCATCGTATAACGAGCTTAGTAGTTTCATCACAGACGCTGCTGCATGGTTCCAAACTCCAGTAGAGTGGCTCCGCAATTATTACAGCTCAGTCCTTGAACGAGAAGTGAGTAGCAAGCAGGCTTCGTATATCACACAAGCTCAGTTAGCTTTTATTCTAACTATATTCCCTATCGTTTCCTCATTGCTATTGCAGGGAGTGTTTCTTACTTGGTTTGCCTTCAGCCTCTATAAGTGTAAAAAGGGATGAGGTGTCTTTCCGTACGACCTTGTATATCTGCAAGAAAACAGGCGTTCATAAGCGTAATGAAACGCATATAAACGCCTGTTATCATTTCTTATAGCCTTAAAACATCATTGCTATACGCTTAATACCTGCTACCAAAGCATCTACTTCTTCACGAGTGTTATACAAACCAAAGGAGGCACGAACAGTACCAAGGATATCAAGACGATCCATCAAAGGTTGTGCACAATGATGACCAGTGCGAACAGCTATACCTAATTGATCGAGCAATGTACCGAGGTCCATGTGGTGAATATCACCGACATTGAAACTGATAACTGCATCTCCACAGTCATTATTATGTCCATAGATGTGCATACCTTCTATCTCACGAAGCTGCTGAAGCGCATAATGCGTAAGGTCTTGTTCGTGAGTAAGAATGTTATCCATCCCTAAGGAAGTAACATAATCGAGGGCGGTTGCAAGTCCGTGCGTAGCAATATAATCAGGAGTTCCTGCTTCAAACTTTAAAGGTGGACGCTCGAAGGTTGTCTTCTCAAAGCTGACACGCTCAATCATTTCACCACCACCTTGATACGGAGGTAGTCTATCGAGCCACTCTTCTTTACCATAGAGGACACCAACACCAGTAGGACCATATACCTTATGCCCACTGAAAGCGAGGAAATCGCAATCTAAGTCTTGCACGTCAACAGCAAAGTGAGGAACACTTTGTGCACCATCCACTACTACTGGTACTCCGTGTTCGTGGGCGATACGAATCATCTCCTTTACAGGGTTGACTGTTCCAAGGACATTACTTACCTGCGTTACACTAACAAGCTTTGTACGTTCGGTGAAGAGTTTTTCATATTCTTCGAGCTGAAGTTCGCCCTCATCAGTCATTGGAATAACCTTCAGTACAATTCCTTTACGCTGTTCCTGCAACTGCCAAGGAACGATATTTGAGTGATGTTCCATCGTTGAAACAATCACTTCATCACCTTCCTTCATGCAGCCTTCAACAAAACTGGAAGCAACGAGATTCAAGCTCTCTGTTGTACCACGTGTGAAGACAATCTCAGTTGTTGAACGGGCATTGATAAACTTCCGTACAGTCTCTCGTGCTGCCTCGTGCAAATCAGTTGCCTGTTGCGACATCCAGTGTACACCACGATGTACATTGGCGTTTACATTAAGGTATTCCTCTTGCATAGTATCCAACACACAAAGTGGCTTCTGTGTGGTAGCACCATTGTCAAGGTAAACCAGAGGCTTGCCATAGACGGTGCGAGAGAGAATTGGGAAATCTTCCCTGACTTTGTTTATATCGTACATCTTTTATTGGACTAATGGGCCATATTAGGCTAATTGGGCTAATAAGCCCAATGCCAAATTACTTACACAAATCGCAACCTTCACACTTATCAAGCTCACCACGGAAACGCTTCTCTACCAAATGGTGAAGACGTTCGCGCAATGGCTCAAGTTCCATCTTGTCGATTACCTCATTGATAAAGGCAAACTCAAGGAGGAGTTTTGCTTCCTTCTTGTCGATACCACGCTGCTGCATATAGAAGAGTGCGGCATCATTGAGTTGTCCAACCGTTGAACCATGATTACACTGAACATCATCAGCATAAATCTCAAGCATTGGTTGGGTAAACATACGGGCTGTCTTGCTGCCGCAGAGGTTGCGGTTGTTCATCTGTGAGAGGGTCTTCTGTGCATCCTTGCGAACAAGAACACGACCTGCAAAAGCACCAACAGCATTCTCGTCAAGTACATACTTATAAAGTTCCGAACTTGTGCAATGAGGTACCTGATGATCAATAACCGTATTGTTGTCAACATGCTGGTTCTTGTCAGCTATCACACAACCATTACAGAAACACTCGCTACCCTCACCCTTAAATACAAGGTCGAGCATATTACGAGTAACACCATTATGCAATGTAATGACATTGTGGCTTACACGTGAATCACGCTGTTGTTCAATATAAACATTTGATACACGTACGTTCTTTGCATGAGTTTCCTCAAGACAGTTGAGTTCAAGACTTGCATTTGCACCTACGTAGGCTTCGATTACCTGTGTAGCAAGGAAGTTACGATCGTCTGCTGCATGATCACAGAAGAGGAACTGTGCCTTAGCACCTTCTTCAAGAACAATAAGTACTCGACGGTTGACCATCAAGTCTACATCTGAACGAAGAATATTAATTACTTGTATGGTACGTTCAAGCTGTACATTCTTAGGCACATAAATGAAAAGTCCATCCTGCGCAAGCATTGTATTCAAAGCCGTAATAGCATCTGCCTCAGTATTGGCAAGACGACCATAGTACTTCTCAACCAATTCTGGACGCTCGGTTGCTATACGATTCAAACTATCAACAATAACACCTTCACTAAGTTTTGCCTTTGGAAGGATCTTGCTATAGAACTGATCATTGACAACAAAATAAAGAGAAGTGCTAAGATTAGGCACATCACACTTGAAGGTCTCGTATGGATTAACAGGAATCTCAAGGCGGTTGAGATTCAATCCATAGTCTGGCTCAAAGAGCTTCTGCATATCCGTGTACTTATAGCGTTCCACCTTCTTGGTTGGAAAGCCCTGCCGACGGAAGTCTTCAAAAGCCTTATCGCGTACCTCATTGAGCACAGGTGCAGCATGCTCTTTAATGAGTTGCTGCGCCTCTGTATAGAGGTCTATATATTGTTTTTCGCTTTGCATTGTAATTTCTTTTTGGAGGTTTTATCTAAAGGATAGCGGATTAGAGATTATAGAAAAGCTAAGTAAACTATGAGTACTATGTTAACTATAAAAACTAAACACTCTAAAGCCAGCCATTAATCTTCAGCTTCAACCTCTTCCTTAATCCAATCGTAACCGCGTGTCTCAATCTCCTTAGCAAGTTCTGGACCTGCAGTCTTCACGATACGACCCTTATAAAGTACATGGATAACATCTGGCTTAATCATCTCCAAGAGACGCTCATAGTGCGTGATAACAATAGCTGATGTCTTTTCATTGTGCATCTTGTTTACACCCTCAGCCACGATACGCATAGCGTCAACGTCAAGACCAGAGTCAGTCTCATCAAGAATACTGAGCTTTGGCTCCAACATTGCCATCTGGAAAATCTCGTTACGTTTCTTCTCACCACCAGAGAAACCTTCGTTTACACTACGACGAGAGAGTGTTGAGTCCATACCTACTAATTGACGCTTCTCACGCATAAGTGCCATAAACTCTGCAGCCTTCATTGGCTCTAATCCTTCATAGGCACGCTTTGCATTGATAGCAGCCTTCATGAAGTTAGTCATACTTACACCAGGTATCTCTACTGGATACTGGAAAGACAGGAAGAGTCCCTCATGAGAACGGTCCTCTGGCTTCATCTCCAAGAGGTTCTTGCCATTGAAAAGAGCCATACCATCCGTTACCTCATAAAGAGGATTACCCGTAAGCACTGCGCTGAGCGTAGACTTACCAGAGCCATTAGGACCCATAATAGCATGAATCTCACCATCTTTAATTGTGAGGTTGATGCCTCTTAATATTTCTTTACCTGCGATGGTTGCATGCAGGTTTCTTACTTCTAACATATTATCTTTACTTTAATTATCTTTCACTAAAAATGAATTAACAACATCTAACAACGTATCGAATATGAAATCAGAGAAGTGATACTCACCACGAGCCATCTTTTCGACTCTCTCTTGCTCTATTTGCTCTTCAAGGAGCGAGGACGAATAAGCATCTTTACCAAAGAAAGACTTTGATTTCTTCTTATAAGGTGGTAAGTTACCTATCATCTCCGAGCCCGTAACTGTACGATAGAGACGAGTGTCAAAGGGCTTGGGTATATACGGTAACCCCATCACAGACTGGCATGTAATCGCTGTATCCTGCTTCACTTGCTCATCAATCAAATATTTCTGCCACGGCTTTATTTGCCATGACTGGGCTTGAAGCATTGTTGTAAGGAGCAAGCCAAACGTGATAAGAATGAGCTTTCGCATGTTGTTTATTCAGTTATATTATCCTACCGTTCCTTCAAGTGTTACAGAGAGTAGTTTCTGTGCCTCAACAGCAAACTCCATAGGAAGCTTATTGAGTACGTCCTTAGCATATCCATTGACAATCAAACCAACGGCATCCTCTGTTGGAATACCACGCTGATTACAATAGAAGAGTTGGTCCTCACTAATCTTCGAAGTGGTTGCTTCATGCTCAACAATAGCAGTATCGTTGTGGATGTCCATATAAGGGAAGGTGTGAGCACCGCAGTCAGAACCTAAGAGAAGAGAGTCACAACTTGAGTAGTTACGAGCATTCTCGGCATTCGCTGTTGCACGTACCAAACCACGATAAGAGTTCTGGCTATGACCAGCAGAGATACCCTTAGAGATGATTGTACTCTTAGTATTCTTACCCATGTGAATCATCTTCGTACCTGTATCAGCCTCTTGATAGTTATTTGTCACAGCAACAGAATAGAACTCTGCCTGCGAGTTGTCACCCTTCAATACACAAGAAGGATACTTCCATGTGATAGCCGAGCCTGTCTCTACCTGTGTCCATGACAGCTTAGAGTTTACACCACGAAGCTCACCACGCTTTGTAACAAGGTTCAAGACACCACCCTTACCATTCTCATCACCAGGGTACCAGTTCTGAACAGTGGAATACTTCACCTCAGCATTGTTCATCACAACGATTTCTACGACTGCTGCATGAAGCTGATTCTCATCACGCATAGGAGCGGTACAGCCCTCAAGATAGCTAACGTATGAGTCATCATCAGCAACAATCAGTGTACGCTCAAACTGACCTGTATTAACCGCATTGATACGGAAATACGAACTAAGTTCCATTGGACAACGTACTCCCTTAGGAATATATACAAAGGAACCATCGCTGAACACCGCAGAGTTGAGTGCTGCAGAATAGTTATCACGATAAGGAACAACACTTCCAAGATACTTACGTATCAAATCAGGATGCTCCTGAACAGCCTCACCAATAGAGCAGAAGATGATACCCTTCTCAGCCAACTGCTTCTTAAAGGTAGTCTTCACTGACACTGAGTCCATAATGGCATCAACTGCCGTACCACTCAAAGCAAGACGCTCTTCCAATGGAATACCTAACTTATCAAAAGTCTTAGCTAACTCTGGATCAATCTCCTTGTTCTTAGGCTTCTTCGCCAATGGATCAGCATAATAGGAGATATCCTGCAGATGTAACTCTGGCAAATGCAAGTGTCCCCAAGTTGGTATGGGGAGTGTCTGCCAGTAACGGAAAGCCTTCAAACGAAAATCGAGGAGCCACTCTGGTTCCCCTTTCTTCTGCGAAATAAGTCGAACGACATCTTCGTTCAGACCCTTCGGAATGACCTCCGTATGTACATCAGTCGTAAAGCCGAACTCATATTTCTGCTCTGCGACCTTCTTTACAAATTCATTATTCTTGTTCTCAGACATTTGTTTTTTGTGATTAAAGAGAAGAAGGTTACTTAAGAATTAGAGAAATTAGAGGGAGTTAGACGACTTAAAGCCAATACTTTCATTTACTGTATATCTTTTCATCTCTAACGTTTAGCCCATCCAAATACACTCTTTATCTTTCCTATACCTATTGTTTGATTCATTTAAACCTATCGTTTCTATTCATCCAACAATAAGTTCTTAGTTCCCATCATCTCTATTCTCAATACTTATATACACTCTATGAACATACAATATATATGCCACAAAGACCAATGGCAACATTTGTTACCATGAAGAAAAAACCGCCTTTACCCCTTTGATGGAGAAAAGACGGTTTTTATATTATTACAATTTCTGTTCAACCTCAATCTCCGTGAAGGTTTCAATGATATCACCTACCTGCAAATCATTGTAATTGACAAGTGAGATACCACATTCAAGTCCTGTAGCGACCTCCTTCACATCGTCCTTATAACGCTTCAGAGCATCAATAGGAGCTGTATGGATTACGATACCATCACGGACTACGCGACCCTTATCCTTGCTATGAACCTTACCTTCGGTAACCATACCACCAGCAACAGTTCCAACCTTGGAAATCTTGAAGACTTGCTTAACCTCGAACTGACCAGTGACAATCTCCTTCTTCACCTTGTCAAGCATACCTACCATCGTAGACTTAACGTCGTCGATAGCATCGTAGATGACAGAGTAAGTATTGATTTCTACACCCTCACGGTCAGCCAAGCGACGTGCATCAGCAGAAGGACGAACCTGGAAACCGACGATGACAGCATCAGAAGCAGATGCCAACATAACGTCGTTCTCAGAAATCTGACCTACAGCCTTACTGATAACGTTAACATTAACCTTCTCAGTTGACAGCTTGATGAATGAGTCAGACAAAGCCTCGATAGATCCATCAGTATCACCCTTCACAATGATATTCATCTCATGGAACTCACCACGAGCGATTCGGTGAGAGATATCAGACAGGGTAAGACGAGTCTGTGTACGCAAGCCCTGCTCACGCTGCAACTGTTCACGCTTATTAGCAATCTCACGCGCTTCCTGCTCTGTATCCATCACGTGGAAGGTATCACCAGCCGTTGGTGCACCATTCAGACCGAGGATGATTGCAGGCTCTGCTGGTCCAGCACTCTCAATACGCTGATTACGCTCATTGAACATAGCCTTAATACGACCCCATGAAGTACCAGCGATAACATTATCACCAATCTTCAAAGTACCATTAGATACAAGAACCGTACTTACATAACCACGACCCTTATCAAGTGAAGACTCAATGATAGTACCTGTAGCCTTACGGTTAGGGTTAGCTTTGAGATCCATCATATCAGCCTCAAGAAGAACTTTATCAAGAAGTTCGTTCACTCCGACACCCTTCTTAGCACTGATTTCCTGACACTGATACTTACCACCCCACTCTTCAACGAGCAGATTCATCTGTGACAAGTCTTCACGAATCTTATCTGGGTTAGCTCCTGGCTTATCAATCTTATTGATTGCAAAGACCATTGGAACACCTGCTGCCTGTGCATGAGCAATCGCCTCCTTGGTAGTAGGCATCACAGAGTCGTCTGCAGCAATGATGATAATCACAATATCAGTAACCTGTGCACCTCGAGCACGCATAGCAGTAAATGCTTCGTGACCCGGAGTATCAAGGAAGGTAACCTTGCGTCCATTCTCAAGTGTCACACCATAAGCACCGATGTGCTGGGTAATACCACCTGCCTCACCAGCAATTACATTCGTATTACGGATATGGTCGAGCAAAGAAGTCTTACCGTGGTCAACATGACCCATGACTGTCACGATTGGAGCACGTGATACGAGATCGTTCTCATCATCCTCCTCTTCACTAACAGCTTCCTGTACTTCAGCACTAACATACTCTGTCTTGAAGTCGAACTCATCAGCAACAAGGTTGATAGTCTCTGCATCAAGACGTTGGTTGATAGACACCATGATACCTACAGACATCAAGGTTGAGATGACATTTGTTACAGGAACATTCATCATTGTTGCCAACTCTGAAACAGTAACAAACTCTGTCAACTTCAATATCTTACTTTCCTTGCGCTCTGCCTTAGCCTCTGCATTCAGACGCTCCTGAACAGCATCACGCTTTTCCTTACGGTACTTAGCACCCTTCTTATTCTGACTCTTGCTTGTCAAACGAGCAAGTGTCTCCTTTACCTGGCGTGCTACAGCCTCATCATCAACCTCTAAAGGCTTCTGATTACGGTTACGATTCTTCTTACCCGCATTCTTGTTGCCACCGCCATTGTTGTTATTGTTTTTCTTACCATTCTGGTTCTGCTGCTGATTAGCGGCAGCATTGATATCAACACGTTCCTTGTTAATACGAACGCGTTTTTTCTTGCCTTGACCATTACCCTGACCAGCTTTCTCTTCACGCTCTTTACGGCGCTCCTCCTTACTCTTCTTCTTAGGGCGGGTACTCTGATTCAAAGTGCTGAGATCAATCTTACCCAAGACATTCACCTTAGGTGTATTCAAGATTTTCTTCTCATTCTTGGTCATGAACAAGCCATTATCTTCCTTCTCCTCTACAGCAGTAGGTTCTGCTGGTGCATTAGTAACAGATGGTTCAGCCTTAACCTTAGTTTCAGCCTTCACCTCTGCTTCAACTGCAGGAGTTTCTTTCTTTGCAGGCTCTACCTTCACCTCAACAGGCTTCTCAACCTTTGGAGCTACAGGCTTAACCTCTTCATTACTTGCTGCATGCTTCTTGCTTGCATCATGCTTCTCTACCTTTTTCTTCTCCTCTGCAGGTTTAACGGCAGCTGCAGCTGGAGTTTCTTTCTTCTCAGTAGGAGCAACAGCTTTCTTTGCAGCTGGCTTATTCAGCTGATCAAGATCTATCTTTCCGACTGGTTTATACTGCTGACGCTCAGCCTTTACCACAGCCTCACCCTTATGTTCTGCAGAACTTTTCTTCTCTTTAGTTTTCTTCTGCAAGAGCTTTGCTGCGTCTTTCTTTACCTCCTTATCATTATTGAAGGCATCTACGAGAGCGTTATACTGACCCTCGCTTAGCTTAAAGTTAAGTTCGTTTTTCACTTCGCCTAACTCTGGCTTCTTCTCTAAGAACTCCACTGCCGTTTGGAGTCCTATATTTAATTCACGAATTGCTTTGTTTAATCTGATGCTCATTAACTTTATTTTTCGGTGTAGGGTGTTGGTTGTTGATATGCCTTTTGGTAGAGAGGGGTTCCGAACATGGAGTTGCTGAATAGTCACACCCGTTAGCTTTCAGTCAACAGCCATCACCCACCAACCAATCACCTTTTACTGTTCAAACTCTGATTTCAATACGTTCAACACGCTATCAACGGTCTCTACCTCCAAGTCTGCCTTTTCAATCAGCATCTCACGTGGAGCGTTGAGTACCTGGCGTGCTGTATCGAGTCCGATACCCTTAATAGCATCGATAACCCACTGATCGATTTCATCAGAGAACTCGTCCAAGTAAATATCCTCCTCTGCACTCTGCTCGTCAAGTTCACGGAATACGTCAATGGTATAACCTGTCAGCATACTTGCCAACTTGATATTCATACCGCCACGACCAATCGCAAGACTTACCTCCTCTGGCTGCAAATAAACCTCAGCCTTCTTATTCTCCTCATCAACTGTCAAGCTGCTTACCTTTGCAGGAGCGAGTGCACGCTGAATAAAGAGTTTCGTATTTGCTGTCCAGTTGATAACGTCGAGATTCTCGTTGCAAAGTTCACGAACAATACCATGAACACGGCTACCACGTACACCAACACAAGCTCCAACTGGGTCGATACGCTCATCAAAGCTCTCAACAGCAATCTTAGCACGCTCACCTGGCATACGAGCAATCTTACGAATAGCTATCAAGCCATCGTTGATTTCAGGCACCTCAGCCTCAAGCAGACGCTCAAGGAACTCAGGAGCAGTACGTGAAAGAATAATCTTAGGATTGTTATTCTCGTTATCAACACGGTGAATCACTGCACGAACAGTCTCGCCTTTACGATACTGATCACGTGGAATCTGCTCGCCCTTAGGGAGAATCAACTCGTTATTCTCATCGTCAACAAGCAGAACCTCGCGCTTCCAAGTCTGATAAACCTCACCAGAGATAATCTGACCAACGCGATCCTTATACTTGTTATACAAAGAGTCATGCTCCAGCTCAAGAATCTTAGAAGCCAAAGTCTGACGAAGGTTCAAGATAGCACGGCGGCCGAACTTATTGAAATCAACCTCCTCACTAACATCCTCACCTACCTCATAGTCTGACTCAATCTTACGTGCATCTGTAAGGCTAATTTCTTTATTCTCATCCTCAACCTCGCCATCAGCCACAACCACACGGTTACGGTGAATCTCGAAGTCACCCTTATCAGGGTTTACAATCACGTCGAAGTTTTCGTCACTACCGAAAATCTTAGCGAGAACATTACGGAAGCTCTCCTCCAAAACGCTCACCAAAGTAGTACGATCGATGCTCTTGGTGTCTTTAAACTCCTTGAAGGTCTCGATCATATTCGGACGTTCTTCTTCTATTTTTCTTGCTGCCATAGCTTTACTTGAAACTAATTATGTATTTTGTATATTTTACTTCATCCATCTTGTACGCATGGTCTACGTCCATCTTCACTGGACGTTTCTTACCTTCCACTTGTACCTTCTCATTGACTGCCACAACAAAGTCGTTACCATCAACGCTCTTTAATACGCCTTTGACTTTCTTTCCGTCCTTACCGAGCACCTCAACTTCCTTCCCAATGAAGTTCTGATACTGCTGAGGAACCTTAAATGGCTGTCCCAATCCTGCAGAGCCTACCTCAAGTTCGTAATCTTCCTCATCACGTGAAAGACGATCTTCGATATACTTGCTCAACTCTACACAATCTTCAATCCACACGCCATCGGCATGGTCAATCTCAACGACAATCTTATCGTCAGAACTGATTTGAATGTCAACCAGGAAGTACTCCTTACCTTCCAGCCACTCGTCAACGAGACTTTTTACAACGTTTTTATCTATCATAAGTGTTTTAATATGAAAAATGAGGGACTATTGAAAGCCCCTCATTCCTCTGAACGTTTGCAAAGTTACGAATATTTTCTCCACACACCAAATGTTTTACGGCTTTTTTATCAGTACGTAAATGATTTAAACGGAAGCCTTCACATAATTATTTTCTCGCGTTATAAGAAGCAAGCACCATTTTCATTAGCCCGAAGAAGCTTACCAAAATCAAAATCCTTTCGAGAACATAAATATTTATTTTCACGAAGAGAAATATTTTTCTTCATGAACAAAAATATTTTTTTTCATGAAAATAATTCGACAATTATGCTCTTTGAACATTCAAACAGCTAAATACATCCCATTTACCTTTAGTTTTACAACACTTTTTTCACAGTAAATTACTCTCCACTCTACTATACACAGCATCATATTTAACCCTCAACACCAATGGTGTTTACCAACAGCACCACACGTGCCAAACACCAATACAACAACAAAAAACAGAGATATATTTACAAGACCACACTAACAAAAAAAACGAAACCATATTAATGAATTAGGGCTTATAGGTTCCAAACAAACCTATAAGCCCTAATTCTTTCTATAAAGTTCCCTTTATTTCGCCTTTAGCTTCTTCTTATTATCAACAGCTACATTGCTTGCAGGTTCGAGTTTAACCAAAGGCTGACCAACAACAGGCTGCAAGAGTTTCTTATACTCTGCTGGATTCTGCAAGATTTCCACAGCCTTTTTCCACTGCTTATCAAATTGTAGACTATTCTCTAAGGAGCCTTTCTGGTAATAATAAGCCGAAACGAGGTCACTCGTCAACACTTTTTTCAGTGTCTGCTTGTTATAATCAAGGTCTTTAGCAAGATTATGATTCAACTTTTTCTCCAAAGCTTCAAACTCTGGTTTTGCTTCGTCATAATAGCCTTCAAACTTAGCCAACTTAACAAGGTTCTCCAAGTATTTCTTACTCTCACGGTCATACTTGAAACCACTCTTCAGCACAGCCTGCTTGAAATCCTCAAAATCAGCATCTGAAATAACAAATGTCTTTGCAGGACCAATCGTAGGATGTTTCTTCAAATACTGCAATTCCCAGTTCCACATCACTTCCGTTGAATCACGACCAGAGGAAGCAAGATAGAAAGCGATGTTTGGCAAAGAGTCAGGACGTACCTCAACATCTGGCTTAATACCACCACCATCACGCACTACACGTCCATTTGCAGTATGGAAAACACGTGTCAGTGAATCAGGAACATGCTCAGTATATCCACCATTGCCATGCTTATAGTTGATAGCTTGTATACAACGTCCGCTCGGAATATAATACTTACTTGACGTGAGTTTTAAATTTCCATTATAAGGAAGGTCCATTGATACTTGTACAAGTCCCTTACCGTATGTACGTGTACCAAGAACTACCGCACGATCAAGGTCCTGCAAACTACCACTGGTAATCTCACTGGCACTGGCAGACTCGTCATTCACCAATACAACGATTGGCATGAGGGTATCGATTGGTTCAACAGTTGTTTTATATTCATTGTTTGCACGATCCATCTTACCCACTGTCTTCACGAGTGTAATACCCTTCGGTACAAACATATTTACAATATTAACAGCTTCCTGCAAACTACCACCACCATTATTACGAAGGTCAAAAACAAGCGAAGTCATCCCCTGCTTCTTCATATCAAGGAAGGCACGACGTACATCCTTAGCACAACCCGTTGTGAAAGAGTTAAGATTCAAATATCCAACTCCACCATCCTGCACACCATAATAAGGTACGGCAGGGAGCTGAATAGATCGACGGGTAATCTTAAACTTCATCTTCTTATTCACTGACGGACGCTGAACAGTCAAGATAAAGGTTGTTCCAGCATCGCCACGCAAATGATTGCTGACGTAGGCAACATCCTTACCCACCATCGACGAATCGCCAATAGCAAGGATAACATCACCTTTCTTCAATCCAACTTCCGCAGCAGGCATATTCTCGTATGGCTCATCAATCACCGTATTCTTCAATAAGAAATTATAACGAATCAATGCGCCAACACCTGCATACTTACCCGAAATCATCAAGTCAAGGTCTTTCACCTTCTCCTCAGGATAATAAACCGTGTAAGGATCGAGCGAACGAAGCATGTAATTGATACCCGTTCCGATTACTTCGTCGGCATTAAGGCTATCAACATACATCAAATCAAGGTACTTGTAAATAGCCGAAAAAGTCTCAAGATTCTTTGCAACCTTAAAGTTATGATCCTTTTCTGCTGTGCTTTGTGCCATAACAGACCCACTGAAAGTTAGCAACCAGAGTCCGAAAGCCAAAAACAATTTTCTCATTATATATTATATCTGTTTGTTGTTTAATGTTCTTATAACGGGACAAAAGTACATTATTATAATGGAAAACACGCCTTAATAACAACGAAAATAAAGAAAATTACGATTTTATTGAAATTTTCTTCAAAAACATTTGGTAGTTTCAAAGAAACATACTACCTTTGCAACCGCTTACAAGAAATAAGCAATACAAACTGCTTCAGTAGCTCAGTTGGTTAGAGCACCTGACTGTTAATCAGGGGGTCG
>ERZ773018.179-NODE-179-length-42565-cov-7.054905_pt1 | contig 42565 bp, 38 predicted proteins | sample MGYA00580840_ERZ773018 | MGnify/ENA primary metagenome ERZ773018 (study PRJEB29015, sample SAMEA2738125) | human oral metagenome | biome: human oral; feature: human-associated habitat; material: saliva | place: China | collected 2256 ... | reverse complement strand
AAATTACAACTGAAAACAATCAAAAAACAATGCAAAACCCTAAACCACGCAGATGGTTCTATCAAGGTGAAGTGAGCGTTACCTTCCCTAGTAATAACAACGCTAAATACTCATACCAATACTACAAACCAAGCACTAATAGTTATGAAGGCCAAACCATCAACATTAGTGAACAACCTATTATCTCAAGCGACTTTTCAGTAAACTACCAATTATTCCGAATTTTTAGCATAGGAGCTGTAGGTGGACTTACTCATTTCCAAAATCCCGCTGCTACAGGATTTAAACTAGGTGGCGTGTTGCGCTTGAACCCCGTTAAGCACTCTCGTGCTTCTATCTATACCCAAGTAGCAGGATTTCTACCCCTCAGCAATCTGATTAAAACTTCTATGGGAGAAGCTAAATTCGGCTTTTCTGTCCCTATTTTAGAAAGAAAACGCTACGGAATGCATTTGGCTATGTACACCTCTTTCACAGGCTTTGAAATAAGCAAATCCCCTAACCCCGAAACCCCCGACGATGTAGAATATCGCGGCATTGGATTTAGTTTTGGCGTCAGATTCTAAAAACTTCTACCACCCCAAAAAAACATTTTAATCAAACTCATATCAACACCAGCTACTGCTTGCTTGCAGCTTCTCGTTCGCGGGCATTTTCAATAGCCTGCATATGCTCATCATAGGTCTCGGAGAAGACATGCTCATCTGAAGTAATCCAGAAGTAATAGTAATTGGTAGCTGCGGGATCCATTGCTGCCCTAATAGAGGCATAGCCAGGAGAGCAAATTGGTGTTGGTGTAAGTCCCTTGAATGCATAGGTGTTGTAAGGATCAGATGTCATAGTACTCAGATCATCTGCAGTTGCTTCCCTACCCAAGGAATAGGCAAGAGTTGCATCGCTTTGCAGGTACATATCATCATACAGGCGATTATAGAAGACAGAAGCCACCTTAGGACGGTCATCATCAGTTAGGGCCTCTCGCTCAATAATTGAGGCCATAGTAATGATCTGCTCATTAGTAAGATTCAAGTTGTAGCGCTTGTTCAACGTAATTCGAGCAGCATCTAGATTAAGGTCAGACGTCTCTTTTTTAAACTGATCCAGCATCGCACGAATAACAGTGTCAGCGGTCACATTTGTATCTGTGAACGTATACGTCTTTGGGAACAGGTATCCCTCAAGAGAATCGTTAGCATCAACGGCACCGGCAAGGAATGGATAATCTGAGACATAGTTGGATGCCTTTGCCTGATTCAAGAAATCATCGCGAGAAATACCAAAATAATTCTGGACCAGATCTGCGACCTGAGAAACGGTATAGCCCTCTGGGATAACAAGGCCACTACCAGGAGCATTAGGGCCAGAAACAAGCAAATGAACAATATCTGCCGGCGTCGTACCGGTGATAATTACGTAGATACCACTCTTAATCTTCTGCTCTGCTTCCTGGCGTTTTACCTGAGACAAGAACTCGCTCTTGTTAGCAATAATCTTGTTGTCAAACAGAATCTTTGCAACTTCCTGTGCGCCAGCGCCATCAGGAATAGTAACAGTCACTTCCTGACCAGCTGTAATCTCCTGTGTGTCAGAGTTAACGCGGCTAAGCTCTGGAATAGCAACTTTCCACACAAATAAGCCAAGTGCAGAAACCATGAGAAGAGCAATAAGCGTAGCCATAATACGAGAACGCTTAGCAGCCCTCTTATCCCTATGCTTTACCTGCTTGTTCTTTGCCTTATGAGTGACTTGCGCACTTCTTGAGGACAACTTGCCGCCTGATAGAGCAGGAAGTGATCCTGTTGCTTCTACAGAAGGCTGTTGAATAGCTTCCTGCAGGGTTTGATTTTCTCCAGCAGGAGCAGAGAAGTGGGCCCCACGACGACGTGGAGAAGAACCATTGGATAGGGTGGGCATTTAGTCTCCCTTATGTGTCTGTGCATCAAGCCATGATTGCAAAAAGAGCGATGCAGCAATCATGTCAACTTTTCCGCGCATGGCTTTCTCAGACAAACCTTGCGCACGTAGAATCTTCTTGGCTTCAGCCGAAGACAATCTTTCGTCAGTAAATTCTAATGGAAGTTGGCAGTTCTTCGCAATTTGCTCAGCTTGAACGGTAATTTTTTGGGCCTGTGGTCCATCTTCGCCGGCGAGCGTCTTAGGACGACCGCACAAAAGAAGTTCTGGCTCCCAATCTTCAAGCACAGCTTTAAACGTACGAGCATGCGAGAGCACCTCTTGCGCAGGTAACACACAAACAGGTGACGCAATAGCACCATCGGGGTCACTTACAGCAACCCCGATGCGAACTTCACCAATATCTAAAGCTAAAACGCGCAAACGTTACGCACCAAGCTTTGTTCTTGCAGCCTCAAGCGCAGCATCAATTCCTGCAGCATTTGAGCCACCTGCCTGCGCCATTGCTGGCTTACCACCGCCGCGGCCACCAACAAGCTCTGCAATCTCTTTAACAATGTCTCCTGCCGAGAAGCCCGCTGCAACTGCAGAATCAGTGGCACCTGCAAGCAGGGAAACCTTACCATCAGCAGTCGCGGATGCGATGACGCAAGCAACAGGCTGGCCGTCAGACGCATCACGGATGCCATCCCAAGCAGAGCGAAGCTCTTTGCCAGAAAGACCCTCAAGCTTAGCAATGACACAGCTATAGCCATTGAGCTGAATAGCAGACTTAAGTGCCTCTGCAACCTGGTTGCTACCTGCTCCAGTAAGAGCAGCCTCAAGTTTGTGATTGGCAGTGCGAAGATCTTGCTGCAGCTGCTCAACACGGTCTGCAACAGCGGAAGGACGAACCTTCAGAGCCGCAGCAACCTCATCAAGCTGAGCCAGGCGCTCATCAACGTACTCGATAGCGCCCATAGAAGTTACAGCCTCAATACGCCTTGAGTTAGAACCAACGGAGCTCTCAGAAATAATCTTGAAGAGGCCAAGGTCTGCTGTGTTGCGTGCGTGAGTACCACCGCAGAGCTCGCGAGAGAATGGAGTGTCTTCTGCACCAGCAGAGACAACGCGTACGACATCACCGTACTTCTCGCCAAAGAGTGCAACAGCACCAGCAGCCTTTGCGTCTTCAATACTCATAATCTGTGTAACAACAGGCTTAGCAGCAAAAATCTCTGCGTTAACCATACCCTCAATACGATCAAGCTCATCTTTGGTAAGAGCCTCAAAATGCGTGAAGTCAAAACGCATGCGATCTGGAGCAACAAGAGAACCAGCCTGGTTGACGTGGTCGCCCAAAACCTTTTTAAGTGCTGCGTCAAGCAGGTGAGTTGCGGTGTGGTTGCGACGGATTAGCTCACGACGGCCGGCATCAATGGTTGCGGTGACTGAATCACCAACAGAAATGGTGCCCTCCTCTACCACGCCAACGTGGGACTCAAGTCCACCGTCGCGGTGCTTGGTGTCAGTAACGTGAACGTAGATGCCAGGAGCTGTCAGTTTGCCGGTATCTCCAACCTGGCCGCCCATCTCTGCATAGAACGGAGTGCGATCGAGTACAACCTCTACCTCAGAGCCAGCAGAAGCAGACTCAACCTCCTGTCCGTCCTGAACAAGAGCAACAACACGAACGCCGGAGAGCTCGTTGTTGTCGTAGCCGTCAAAGACGGTCTCATCTAGACGATCAGAGAGTGCAACCCAAATGCTCTGAGCATTGCCCCAAGCATCGCGGTTAGCAGACGCACGAGCGCGCTCACGCTGCTCAGTCATTGCAGCGTCAAAGGCGTCCATGTCAACAACGTGACCTGCATTTGAAGCAATCTCACGAGTAAGATCAATGGGGAATCCGTAGGTATCGTGCAGAAGGAAGGCAACCTCACCAGAAAGCTGTGCACCGTCCTCAAGCTGCTCAAGCTCGGCAGTGAGCTTGGACTCGCCTGCGTCGAGCGTAGCACCAAAGCGCTCCTCTTCTGCAGTAAGAATGCCATCGATAAGAGCGCTCTTCTCGACAAGCTCTGGATACTCTGCACCAAGCAGAACAGCAACCTCATGTGCGTACTCTGCCATGAAGGTGCCCTGGATGCCCAGCAAGCGACCGTGATAGACAGCGCGGCGCAGCAGGCGACGAAGGATGTAGCTTCTACCCTCATTACCAGGGAGAATGCCATCGCCAATCATAAAGGTGACTGCACGAGAGTGGTCTGCAAGAATGCGCAGGCTGCGGTCAATCTCGTCAGTTGAGTGATATTTCTTGCCAGAGAGTTTCTCGCCCAAAGAGATGAGGGTACGCATGATGTCACCCTCGTAGTTAGTGCCCTCATGCTGCATGATAGCTGCAATACGCTCAAGGCCCATGCCGGTATCGATATTACGGTGAGGAAGCTCGGGCAGAGAGCCATCTTCCTGGCGGTCAAACTGGGTAAAGACGAGGTTCCAGAACTCAAGATATCGGTCGCCGTCATCTCCAGGAGCTTCCCCTTCAAACTCAGGGCCCTGGTCAAAGTAAATCTCAGAGCAAGGACCGCAGGGACCAGTTGGACCTGCTGCCCAGAAGTTGTCCTCTTCGCCCAGACGGGTGATGTGATCTTCTGCTACACCAAGTGACTTCCAAATCTCAATTGCTTCATCATCATCAGTGAAGACCGTGAAGTACAGGCGATCAAGTGGCAGACCAAGGTGCTCTGGAGAAGAGATAAACTCCATCGCCCAGGTACACGCATCACGCTTGGAATAACCGCCAAAGGAGAAGTTGCCCAACATCTCAAAGAATGAGAGGTGACGGGAATCTCCAATGTTGTCAATATCATTGGTACGAAGACACTTCTGGCACGAAGTAGCGCCAATCTCCTTCATCGTTTTGATACCCTGGTAATACTCCTTGAACTGGTTCATGCCAGCATTTGCAAGAAGTAGTGAAGGATCAGATGGCACCAGTGATGAGGAAGGATAGCGCTTGCAACCTTTGCTCTCAAAGAAAGTAAGGAAGTCCTCACGAATCTCTGCTGTTGTCATTGTTTTGTAATCAGCCATAAAGTACTTCTCCGTATTCAAATAACTACTCATTTGTACTGTCTGAGTCTACCGCATCTGTCGAGGTTTTACCTGGTTCTTCAGTAACTTCTTGAGTAATCCTAAAAAGTAACTGGGAAAAATCATGTCCAAGGATCTTGGGGGCTTGTACAGAAGATTTGCTATGTACATGACCTGCAGACTCTTTATCAACAAGGCGTGACTCTTCAAAGAACTTTGGATCATCCAAAGCATCATACTCTGGCAAGATGGCGCCCTTTTCATCCACATACTGCGTGGAGTTAAAAAGTGCACCATTTGGCGAGACAATCTGTCTACCTGAATACTTCTCAAAGAAGTACACAAAAATACCTCTTAGTGCAGCAGTAAGTGGAATAGCAAGAATAGTTCCAACCACTCCTCCAAGAGTGCTACCGATGACAATGCCTAGTAGCGAAAGACCCGGGTGCACTTTGACACTTGTTGCCATAACCAAAGGTGAAAGCACATTATCAACAAGATTTTGTGCAACCATCAAAATAACGATAGTCCACACGGTCATGATTGGATCTACCAAAATGCTCAAGATTAGAGCAATGCCTGCCGAGAAAACCGGTCCAACAACAGGGATGATGTGAAAAATTCCTGTCAACATACCGATAAGCGCAGCATAAGGGTTACCTAAAAGTAAGCAGCCGATATATACAAGAACGCCATTTACCGCTGAGGTAATGATAGTGCCCCTCATATAACCGCTGGTGGATCTACTCAAAATAGCAAGAATAAGTCTGAACTCATTCTCTTTTTGAGGGCCAGCAATAATAGCGAACTCACGAACAATAACGGGATAATCTTTAGCCAACCAATAGGCAAGTACCAAACCCAAGAAAAAGACCATGAGCTGGTTTGCCATAGATGAAATATTGCCTAAAGCAGATGCTGAAAGCCAGCTCAAAATGCCGGAGGCAACTGATATTCCAATACTTGATGCCTGCTCGATAGCAAGTTCTACCGTCCGTCTAACAGCAGGGTTGCTCTGAGTGTCAAAGTTCTGCCAAAATTCCCTTGCCATTGCTCCTATCTGACTTACATACGAAGGAGCGTTTTTGAGCAGCGTAGTAAGCTCAGACACCAATGGCTGTGCAATGAGAATAAAAAATCCTACAAGCACAATGAGCGTGAGAACAAGAGCTATAAGAGCAGAGATGCCACGAGGCACTCCCCTGTCTTCAAGCCAGTTGGTAACAGGACTGCAGACAAACGCAATGATGGCGCCAATGGCGAGCAGTTCAACAGCTTGCCCCAAGATGCCAAGGATATGCAGTGCAAGTGCAAATAATCCAGCTAAACCAATAGCTGTCCACACTATCAAGCCACGCTGTTTCCATCTCTGAACTGGATCAGAAAAGTTTTGATGCTTTTGATCCATTAACGATTCACACTTTCTGGGTCAATCTTTTCTTGAATACGTTTGAGAGTGCGGCGAAGCAGCCTTGAAACCTGTACCTGAGAGATATTGAGTTTCTCTGCAATCTCTACCTGAGTAAGGCCTTCGACAAAGCGCATGCGAATAATCTCTTGCTCTCGTGGCGAGAAATCTCTAATGGCTTCCTCAAGAACAATACGGTCATCAGAACCGGCAAGATCCTCATCTTCTGTGACATACTGATCGATGATAGAAGGTGTCTCGTCTCCGTCAGCACCAGAGCTTCCTCCCTCAAGAGGAACTGAGCTATAAGCACTGGAGGACTCCATTGCCTCAAGAACCTCTTCAACAGTAGTCTCAAGACGTTGCGCAATCTCTTCAATTGAAGGGCTTCTCTGCAGTTCTTTAGTTAAATCATCAGTGACCTGATTAATTTTTGCAGATAGCTCCTGTAGACGGCGAGGAACCCTTACTGACCAACCCTTATCACGGAAGTGACGCTTGATTTCTCCCATGATGGTAGGCGTGGCGTACGTAGTAAATTCAAGGCCACGATCAGGCTCAAACCTATCAATTGCCTTGATAAGACCAATGGTTCCCACCTGAATCAAATCATCAAGGGGTTCTCCACGATTTTTGAACTTAGAGGCCAAAAAGCGCACGAGGTTCAAGTGGCTCATAATGAGCTGGTCTCTTACCTCAGGATCATTTGTTTCTTTATATTGGGCAAAGAGCTTGCGTGTTCTATCTTTATCCCAGGCTGGGGTACCTCTAGAAGCACGACGAGCAGCTCTTCTTGCAGCTTTCTGCTCTTCTGCAGAAGTCTGCACTGCCTCGTTTGCTTCGGATTTAGGCATGCGCACCACCAGAAGTTTTTACAAGGTGAAGCATATAACCATCATCACTAAGCGAGAAGTCATCGCAAATAGCAGAAAGCAAAAGCTCAACAAGCTCTAAAGGCTGAGCATTATCTGCTTCAGACTCTACCGGATCTTCATCTCCCAAAATAAAATCAATCTGCATAGAGGTGTCTTCGAGAGTGAACGTAATGTCTACGGAATCCTTCTGAGTACCGCACGCAAACACAAAGCCTTCTTCAGCGGCCATTTTGACATCTTCAAGCTCATCAACATTCATCTTGCACAAAACGGCAAGATTGGCAGCCATCATTCTGACTGAACGAGCAAATGTTGGATCTGCGGGAGCGGAAAGCTCAACAATTTTTTGTGCCATAACAATCTACTCCTCAGTCTTCTGAGAAGGCTCAGAACCGTACTCAATATAGAACTGCTCAGAACGAGCTGGTTTAGAATGTTTTGTCTTGTCCTGAGAGAGTAAAGGAAGCTCTTCAAGGTACTCCTGAGCGCGCTGCGCACTTTGCTGCGCTGTTGCAGTTGCGTCGCTCAAGCGAGCCTGAGCCGCCTCAGCAAGCTTGGAGGGATTCAAAGATCCTCCCAGACCAGTCCCCAGCTTTGATACAGACTCAACAACGCCTGTTACCGCATCGCTTGCAGCCTTACTGACAGTTGCTGTTACTGCAGATGCAGCACCTGAAACAGTTGCTACATCACCAAGAACTACGTTGAGGCTCTCAAGAGAAGTGTTAGCATTCTCTGCAGCCTCATCAACCTTCTGCATGAGTGCAGGTAGCTGCTTGATAGTTGGATCAAGCTCATCAACCATGCCATCAATCTTTGAAATAACAGGCTGAATCTGCTCAATGGTATTGTTAGCTGAGAGTGTAATCTCAGTAATTGACCTTCTTGTTGTTCTTAGGGTCAGAGCAACCTCGACAAAGACCCAAACACCAACTACGGCTAAGACTACAAGGGCAATCTGTAGGTAATCCATCTATGCCATCCCTCAAAGCTAACGGTTACAGTTCTTTCTATTTTACCCGAGGAGCGCCTTCTTGATGCTCCCACTTGAGTAATTCAAAATCCTAAGCTTCCTCGTGACGATCACGCTCTGTAGCTGCAATTCTCCACGCTTCCCAACCTCTTGGAGATGGCGAGAAGAACGCACCACGTTCAAGTCCTTCTGGAAGATAACGCTGTTCAATCCATCCCCCAGGATAATTGTGAGGATAGAGGTAATTGCCATACTCTTCAGAACCAGGACGCGTACGGTCTCTTAAGTAACTTGGAACTTCTCGCCTTGGACCTGTTCTAACCTCATGGAGGGCGGCATCAATACCCGCTTCTGCAGCATTAGATTTTGGAGCAAGCGCCATATAAATAACTGCTTGCGCAAGGTTAATCCTGCACTCAGGATATCCGATGACCTCGGCTGACCTAAATGCTGCATGTGCAATGAGCAGCGCCTGTGGATCTGCGTTGCCAATATCTTCTGAGGCCAAAATCATAATGCGTCGCGCAATAAATTTAGGATCTTCACCTGCATCAATCATGCGCGCAAGCCAATAGAGTGCGGCATCTGGGTCTGAGCCACGCATGGACTTAATAAACGCAGAGATAATGTCATAGTGCATATCTCCTGCTTTATCGTAGGGAAGTCCGCGACGAGGATTTGCCTCAAGAACATTCTGCTTGGTGATAACAAGCGGCTCAGATGCCTTACTCTCAGCAGATTCTGGAACGTCAACCATCTGAGAAGCAAGCTCAAGAGAAGTTAGGGCTGCGCGACCATCTCCGCCCGCAAGCGTCACAATCTCTTTGCGAGCATCTTCTTCCAGGACAAATGCGCCAGCTAGGCCGTCTTCTGACTCAAGTGCTCGCTGAATGAGCTCATCGATTGCCTCATCTGACAATGTATGCAGCTCCACTACACGAGAGCGAGAAATCAGAGCGCTGTTAACCTCAAAGTAAGGATTTTCTGTAGTAGCGCCAATAAGTACAACTATTCTGTCTTCCACTGCGTGAAGCAAGGCATCTTGCTGAGAGCGCGTAAAACGATGAATCTCATCAATGAACAAAATAGTTCTTCTGCCTGCTGTTAAAAGCCTTGATTCCGCGGCTTCAATCTCTCTACGAAGATCTTTAACAGTTCCCGTAATTGCAGATACTTCTACAAATTCTGCGTGCGTTGTATGAGCAATGATGCGTGCAAGCGTGGTCTTACCAGTGCCAGCTGGACCATACAGCAGAACGGACGAGAGCGTATCGTGCTCAATAGCTTTACGCAGCCAGGAGCCCTGACCAACCACATCTTCCTGACCCACGTATCCATCAAGCGTGGTAGGACGCATGCGGGCAGCAAGTGGTGCATTAGCTTTTTTAGCGGCACGTTCCATGCCAGAAAATAAAGTATCCATGCAGCTATTTTACCCCGTCTCAAACATAAAAGCTTGGCGAGAAACCCGCTCAACACAAATGCTCTTTACGTGCCCGTTTGTCACACCGTGACTGAGGGGTAAACCTTACGCGCGCACTCCTTCTGCAAAGTAGCTCCTCTTTGGAAAGAGCTCCTGAGCTTCTGGAAAGAGCGCTCCACAGGTAGCCACAAAGTAGTCATCGGTCATTGCGGAAATAAAATCAACAACAGTACGATGCACATCACTCTTCCAGTCATAGGTATGGCCGTACCTAGAAAGGTGCCTACTCACCGGCTCAATATGATGCTTAAAGATTGCAAGGCTATGATCGCCAGATTTAAGCGAAGATAATTCATACTCATACAATTTCTCAAACAGGCGCTTAATGTCTTCAGAGAAATCACCATTGGCTTCTGATGCACCATAAATCTTCTGGTAATTCTCGCGCTTTGCTCGTTTCATCTCTTTAAACGCCTCTTCTGAGAGAGAAATCTGAGGCTTACCAAAGCTATTCTGAACAATGTCTGCAACAAAAGCAGAGGTAGCCCATGCGTTATAGGCGCCACCAAGGCCATCATCAAACGTTTCTTCTGTGGCAGCACCCGCACGAAGCGCATCCTGTCTATCTTTTCCTACATACGCAATAATGTCAGAGATGCGCATAACACAGCCTTCAAGCGTCATAGGACGAAGGTGAGCAATAGCTTGAGGGCCTCTCTCCCAGCAATCTTCTACCACCTTGTCAAACTCATCAAAAGTTGAAAGATTGCTCATTTGAAGTATCTGCTGTTCAAACTCACCGTTATGGCAAATTACTCCATCAAGCGTCTGCAAAGAAAGGTTTCTTGCATAGAGGCCGTCAAGCACGCGCACGCTCTGTACGTTGTGGAAAAACCAGCGTCCTGTTTGTTCATGGTAAATATCATTGAGGAAATACTCCCCTGCATGACCAAAAGGAGTATGCCCCACGTCATGACCAAGAGCAATTGCCTCGATCAAATCAAGGTTGAGGCCAAGGGCACGTCCTATATCTTTAGCAACCCTACAAACAAGCTGCTCATGAAGGCCGCGACGTGTAATATCATCATGCGCACGAAACGAGAAAACCTGTGTTTTGCCGTTGAGCCTGTTATATGCTGGAGTATGCATGATTTTCTCGACATCTCGCATAAAAGCGGGACGCAAAAGCGTTGCCTGATCATGGGTGGAATCTCGGCGAATGATGTCTTCATTTTTGCAAGCGTAAGGACTTAAAGTTCCTTTAGCTATTTGCTCAGCCACAAGGGCCTGAGTTTCTTCTGAAAGTTGTCCAGTCATATGAGGTGCAAAAGGATTAGTTTTGTTCATGTGTATCCTCTCTAGATGTTTTTCACCTCTAGTGTAGAAGTTTCACCGGACAAAAACTCGTGTTGAATTTTGAAAAAGCTTTTGGGAGAGTTTGACGTCTAAAAAAGACTATTTTGAGCTGGCTGTTTTAAGACCTCAAACAGATTTTTTGCCAAAAGTGCTGCACCCTTAGAATTTGGATGCACATCATCAGCAAAATATTTCTTCTCCTGCGGCAACAGTTTTTCTCCAGAAATGCACTGCAAACCAAATCTACCAGCAACTTCTTCAATTATTTGAGGAACCTCGATAAAACAAGAATAAGGGTGCGTGGGATACGCATCCTCAAAATAAGGAGTAGGAGTCAAAACCACCACACGCGTATCCTGATACATCTGAGAAATCTGCCAGAGCGAATTTTGAATGTCGTATGTTACCTGTGACTTTGAGCATTTCTCGTATCGATAGTTTGCTCCAAGTGCAACAACAACTAACGAAACATCCTCAATAAACGTATAGGAACCTGGCTGATAAACTTGCCCACCAATTCCCTGGTTAACCACATCAAGCTTCATACGTTTAGCAAGACAGCGCGGCCAAGTTTTGTCTGGGCGCTCCACAACAAAACCCTGTGCAATGGAATCGCCAAACACCACCAATTTTTTCTTAGGCTCATCGGGCGAGAAAAACGTGCCGTTGCCACGAACGTTTTTAACGGAAGCACTCTGCAAACATGGCAAATAAATACACACGTGATGTGTGTCGTTAAAACCTGGAAGTCTAGCAAGGTCATCTTCAGAGGTTTCTGTTTCTAGATGAATAGAAAGTGTTTGCTCACCTGCATCATCCAGTAAAAAGTTCTTGTAAGGTTTACCATCAACCGTTACAAAGACAGAGCTGAGCTTTTTCAAATACGTAGCTTTAAGTAACTGTAAAACAGAGGCGGTACCCGTAGGAAGTTCATCAATTTTTAAATCAAGTACCACTTCTGAGCTGTCCGTGGTAAAGGCAACTTGAATGTCTGAAGTGCAAGCGGCCATCTGTTTAAAAAGACCGGGGTGCCAAGAAGAACAAGAGCCAATGACTCTAAGTTGATTGGAAGAGAAACGCAGCGGATGGACCCATCCATGAGCAAGTTTTTCTGACCATGGTGCACCAAGTAAAAACTTAGATGCTGGAGAACTAATGCTCCACTCTCCCACTTCCATAGGCACCTCCAATCACAAGTTAAATTACTATAGTTATATACTACGAGGTTAATAGACAGTATTACAATCTTTAGTAACAAATAAACTGCTCTTGTTGTCCATAGGGAGGCAACAGATATGTTTGGCGAGAAGATATTTAATTTTTCAGAACCGATTTCTAGAAAAACATATCGCATAGTAGTACTTATAAGTTTTCTTGCCTATCAGGGAGTGCGACTGCTGTGGAAGCAGGGATTTATTCCGACATTGTTATTTTTTCTAGTTTCAATTCTGCTTGAAATTATTAATTTCTATCTCATTTTTAGAAGCAATATTAAAAAACGGGCAAAAATTTCACTTTTAGTTTTTATTGCCTTTGTTCTCGTATTTGAGATTAGCCATGTTATTTATTTTATGTAAACAAAAACCCTCTTCCACCAACGTAGAAGAGGGTTTTATTCATTTTATGTAGCCTACTTAATTACTCAGTAGCAGCTACTTCTTCTGAAGTCTGTACCGCACTGGCGTCATTTTTCTTAGCCAGCTTCTTATCAAGCCAACCCGTAAACGCAGGGGCTACCAGTGCAGTAATAACTACCGCGGCAGCAAGCTGAGCGTTTGCGTTTGCAACAACCTGAGCTGTATACGTTGGATCAACAGAAGCAACTGCAGCAGGAGTGGTTGTTGCGGTACCTGCAATAGTTGCACTCGCAAGACTTGCCTTACCAGAGCCGCCAAGAAGACGCTCAACAAACATGGTAAGAATGCCGGTGATAATGCACAGCACTGCCAAAAGAATACCTGATGGACCACCAGTAATAAGGTTCTCAACACTCATGCCGCAACCAAGCGCAAAACCAACAACGGCAATGCAAGGGTTAATACCAGGAACCAAAAGTCCTCTGATAAAAGGACTGAGATTACCAAGAACAACACCAAGGACTAGAGGAAGAAGGGTGCCCGCAAGTGCAGTAGGAGAAATTGCTGCAACACCTGCTGCACCTAGAGCAATCATGGTAACTGCTGGACCTGCAACAAGAGACAAAACTGCAGCTGCACCCTGCTCATCAGGAGTTCCGTACTCAGCAGTAATACCAATGTACAGGGCAACATTGCAGAAGGTAATGCCCCCAATGATGGAAAGTGCATTAAGACCAAAGAAGTTATCGCCCATGAATTTAGCAACAAACAGACCAAAGGCAATTGCAATAGCAAGCTTAGGAATAAGAATGGTCAGGCCAGTCTTCAAAACCTTGGGAACCGTCTTAAGATCAATAGAAGCACCCACAAACAGCAAAACAATTCCAACAATTGCAGGAGCTCCCTTAGCAACAGCAGTGGTGAAGCTACCAATTTCTAGAACCTGAGGAACAAATGAGTGAAGAAGTAGACCTACAGAAAGCGGATACAGCATAATATCGCCGGGAAACCTGGGAACGCCAATTTTACGAGTTGCTTTTTGCTGTTCAGCTGCCATTATCAGCTCCTTTGCCCTAGTCGGTCAAAAAATATTTGACCTACTTTATCAGCAGGAAGAAATATTTTTAAAAAGTACTGTACAAATTAACAATTTGGCTACAAAGCAAAAGAAGACCTTACAAACTGCAAGGTCTTCTCGCGAAATGGGTGTATTGAGCTGTTAAAGACGACTCAGCGACTAAAACTTAGATCTTGCCGCCCTCGACGACCATAGTATTTGGATCTACCTCGTCACCATAAATTGGAGCAAGCGTCTCTTCATAGGCCTTATGGAAGAAGTTCTCCTCTGCAAGAGGGCCAGTAATTTCGTTATTGATAAACTCCAACAGCGAAGAGTTACCCTTGTGAACTGCAGCGGCAATAGTATCGGAGTCGCCCAGGTCATCAATGCCAACAACAAAACCAGGGTTAGACTTTACCCAAGCAAGAACTTCGGTGTTATCGGTTGAGAAAGCATCACCGCGGCCGTCGAGCAGTGCATTATACGCATCAGCATAGCTATCAAATTTGACCAGCTCAACCTTAGGCGCGTTCTTAGCAAACCAAACTTCAGCTGTGGTTCCCTTAGAAACAATAAGCTTCTTGCCATCAAGCTGGGAAACATCAGTAATTGGCGCAGAAGCTGGAGAAACAACGCCCAGCTTAATCTTCATGTATGGAAGAGAAAAATCGACCTTTTCTTTACGGTCATCGGTTACCGTAATGTTTGCCAGCATGATATCTGCCTTATTTGACTGCAAGAAAGGCACGCGATTTTGTCCGTCAGTGGCAATGTAGTTAATCTTTACGCCCATATCCTTTGCAAGACGCTCAGCAAAAACAATGTCGTAACCAGCGTAATTACCGTTTGCATCAACGTAACCGAAAGGAGCTTTATCGCTGAATACGCCAATATTTACCGTACCAGCCTTCTTGATATCGTCGAGAGTTCTAAACTTTGAGTCTGTATCAGAAGATCCACCCTGAGCTCCGTCAGAATCCTTTTTCTTGCAAGCTGCCAGAAGAGCTGCAGCAGAAAGTGCGCCTGCACCAAGGAAAGCACGGCGAGAAAGAGAAGCGGAAGTATTTTCAAAGAAGTTCATTTCAAATCCTAACAAGTTGTATCAATTACTACATCATCTACGTGCAAAAACACGTTGTTTACTTATGTATCCGTTCAAATTCAAAGGTACGTAAAAACTCTTGAGCTCTTTCTGTTTGAGGTGCCGAGAAAAACTCTTGTGCATCGGACGACTCTTCTACGATGTGTCCCTGATCAATCAAGATGACTCGATCAGCAACTGCTTGAGCAAAGCGCATCTCGTGAGTTACCACCAGCATGGTCATTCCCTGCTCTGCTAGCTCCATAACTACCTGCAAAACCTCATGAACCATCTCAGGGTCAAGAGCTGCGGTGATCTCGTCCAACAAAAGTACTTCAGGGTTAGTCATAAGAGCACGAACAATTGCCACGCGCTGCTTTTGACCACCGGAAAGAGCTGATGGGTAGGAGTCTTTCTTCTCCCACAGTCCCACACGACGCAGCAGTTCTTCTGCCTGTGCCAAAACCTCATCCTCTGAGCGCTTCTGCACTACCAGAGGAGCCAGAGTTACGTTTTTCAAAACCGTCATGTTGGGGAACAAGTCATAGCTTTGAAAAACCATACCAATGCCTGCTGCGGCGCTTTCCCTCTTCTGACCAGAAATAACCTGATCGTGGAGAAGCACTTCTCCCCCTTGGATGTCTTCCAAGCCAACAATGGCGCGAAGCAGCGTAGACTTACCGCAACCGGAAGGTCCCAACACCACGACTACCTCGCCTTTATTGATGGAGAGCGAAATCTTATCAAGCACGGGTTTCTGGCTTGAGGGATATACCTTAGTGAGATCCTTAACTGCTAAAACGGTGTTACTCATGTGAGGCGCTCCTCTCAAGCCTGCGTGAAAGATACGAAAGTGGGAAGCAGGCAGCAAAATACAGGAAGAAAATAGCTCCGTAAATCCAAAGTGCTCCGTCAGTTGGGAACTTGAAGCGATAAAAATCGGTGATCTGACTACCAACTCTGAGCAGCTCAACCACGCTAATCAGATTACACAGTGACGTTGTCTTAATCATGCGTGTAATCAGGTTGATGGCTGGTGGCAAAAGGCGTTTGAAAGCCTGAGGCAAAATGACCTTAAAGAACGTTTGCTGGCGAGAAAGGCCAAGTACAAACGCGCTGTCATACTGAGATGCTGGAATTGACTCCAACGACCCTCGTACCAGGTCTCCAAGCTCAGCGGCTCCCCAGAAGGTAAAAACTACAATTGATGCCTCAATACCATCAAAGTTGACATCAAACCATTCAGAAGTACCAAAGAACACTACAAAGAGCAGCACTAGCTGAGGCATAACACGAACAATCTCAAGGTAAACACGAAGAATTGCGCGAACAACCTTGTTGTTGGATGTCATAAAAAGTCCAACGAGAACACCAAGAGGAATAGAAAGCGCCACGGAGATAAGGCCAATATGCACCGTTGTTGCAAGACCTCCAAGAAGGCGCGTTATCACTCCTTCCTGCAACAAAATATTATCGACGGGCATAGTCAAACCTCCTCTCCAGCCAACTGCCAAGCAAAGAAATAGGAACAAGAATAATCACATAGGCAACTACCAGCATAAAGAGAGCCTCTGTAGTGTCGTACTGCATACCGATAATGTCTTTAGTTACATACATCAAGTCTGCCAGGGCAATGCCGGAAACAACGGAAGATTCCTTAATCAAGAAAATGACGTTAGCAACAAGGCCTGGAATTGCTACAGAAAGTGCCTGTGGAAGAATTACATGCTGGAGCGCTTGAATCTTTGAGAGGCCCAAAACCTTTGCAGACTCAAACTGAATAGCTGCAACTGATTCAAAGCCTGCGCGAAACACCTCTGCCATATAGGAGCCACCAAGAAACGTTAAACCCACAACAGCAGCTACTTCTGCATCCATTTTGAGACCAACTTTAGTTAGGCCAAAGTAGATAAGAAACAGCTGAATAAGCAGGGGTGTTCCTCTGGAAAGCTCAACATAAACAGCATTAAGCTGACTTAAAACAGGAATTTTTGTCAGCGAAATCTGAGCACTTATCAAACCAACGATAAGCGAGAAGAAAACTCCAAAGAAAGAGATAGTAAGCGTTATTTTTGCAGCTTCTGCATACAGTGGGAGGTGTTCCCCTATGAAGCTCCAGTCCATGCGAATAAATCCTCTCGGGATGTGCGAATACTCACACAAGAGTTACAAAATAGCTTTACGCCCGAGTCTGTACCAGGAAAATTTTGCTCAGCGACAATTACACCCTGGTCATATGTGACCCGGGCACCAGACACATCGCGGTGCATGCACAAAGTGCAGTGTATGTCGTAGCCATAATTCGCATGCGTATAATCCTAGTCGCAACTAGGATATTGTCAACTCACAATTGGTAAATTTTTTGATAATGGAAAATTCCTCCACCAAATCATCAACTGACATACGGGCATTAGCAGGACTTGTAGAGGGCAGTTGACGTGCAGAAATACCAGTTTGTTGCTCAGTGTAGCGCTTATAAAATTTTGTTGCGGTGCTGCCTAGCGTAAAAATAGCGCAGATTGATGAATCTTGAATAAGAGTGCCAATATTGTGTGGAACTGGATTTGCAATAGAAGCGTCGCTTGCGCCCTTAATATCACAAGCCTTAAGCACATCACAGAGAGCAAGATGATGTCTTTTGCAGAAATCAATCTTTTCAGGTATGGACTTGAGGGGTTTCTCGCCATATAACGCGGCAACTACGCGCCAGAATCTATTCTGAGGGTTGCCAAAATAAAAGCCAATTTCTCGAGACTTGGGACTAGGCATTGATCCCAAGAGCAGCACGCGAGAGTCCGGGAAAATAATGGGATTAAGCGTGTTCTCAACATGCGCAAGCACTGTTTTTGTACTATCGCCGGCAGGCCGTGGCATCTTCGCAGCCACAGCTACTCGCCTTCTTGCAGCGGCTCAACAAACTCCTGCAAATCATCAAGGCGCAGTACAGTTACTTGGCCGTAGCCGGCTCCACCTGTAGTGCCTGTGTCAATTCCCCACTTATCGCCATCTGACTGGACCCATTGCGCAAGGCCATCAGGAGTAGTGGCGCTGCGATCCAAGTTTTTTGCACCAAAGCTCTCTAGCAAAGGTGTTGGCGTATGGCCACAAATAACAATGGGATGCGATGTGTCTGACGTGCGGAAATCCGTAGGATGCTGCCAGAAATCCTCGCGAATCCACAACAAATCGTTTTCTGATTGCTTGCTTAAATACTGCTCCAAAGAAGCCTTATCCCAGGCGGTTGGCAAGGGAACGCCATTAGACTTTACGCCCGCATGTACCAGAACAAAATCTCTACCTTGGACCTCAACGGTGGTGTACAAAGGAAGTGCCTGCAGCCAGCCAATCAGCTCACTATACTCTTCTTCAGAAAGCGTCTTGAGCTCAGTAAGCGTTGCGTCTCCCCCGTTAATCTGCCACATAAACTGAGCTTCAATATCGGCTTCTGGGTCCAACGCTTGCAGCGCAAGCTGCTCATGATTGCCCATTAAAACCGTACAGTTAGGAAGCTCGCGAATTGTCTTAATAGTGGCAAGCGAGCTAGGACCACGGTCAATCATGTCACCAAGACAATAGAACACGTCTGACTCGGTTGGATTAATACGCTCTAGAGCACGCCTGAGCGGCTCCACATGACCGTGAATATCAGAAAAAACGTATGTTGCCACAAAAACCTATTCTGTCGAACCTTCATCTGCAAGCGTCTGACCATCAAAGTTCAGATTTTGCGTAAGCTCTTTTGCAGTATCAAGATTAAAGTCTGGCGAGAAGAAAACGTCAAGTGCATACGGCACATTTGCCAGCGCATGATCATACAAATCCCAAAAGCTCTCTTTGCGAACCTCTCCCGTAAAAGGATCAGTCCACTCGTTTCCCGCTCTGTTATCAAAATCAGAATCAGAGGATTCTCTTGCCCCGTGAGAGAGCGCCTCAATCAAAGAAAACCTATTCGTACCAAAGGTACGCTCAAGATGACCAAGTAGCTTTCTCTTCTTACCTGTCGGCGAATACGCTAGATGCTGGATAATCCTAAAATCAACAGCAGCTGACGAGAAAATCCTGGTATCGGTAGGTTTTTCATACGTCCATAGCAACGCAAAGAAAAACACTCTATCCAAAACGTAAAGCGTATGCAGTGATGCCTTCAAAACCTCGCTATAAGGCCTATAGGTAGCTACCGTTTTACCAAGATGAGCGTAAAGAATTGCCTCATCAAGGTCTTTCTCGATTTCTGCATGTACTTGATTTTTAGCAGATTCATCCAAGCCCTCTACGCCCTGAGAGGTAAGCATGTTTTGCCAGTAATAGACAAAAGGATGAGCAGTGGAATCAAGCATATAGTGGCAGAGAAATCCCGCAATATAGGCGCGAGCAACCGCAACGTCTTTAAGTGGCAGAGGCGCAATTGCGTCTCGCATAGAAAGAAGAAGTTCGGGCGTTTTTTCTTTATGCATGATCGACGCATATTTAGCGTAGCGATGCAGCAGCGGATCTGCTGCTAAATAAAACAGCGGATCTGGACCTTGGTTGCCCAACAGAAAAGCTTCTCGCTCTTCCATCGTAGAAAAACCAAGTTTGCCTGCAGCTATATCAAAGGCATCCTTGCCAAAGAAGTCATGAGTCAAAATTGCGGGCATGTCCATTCCTTTCAGATTGCTACAAACCATTTTACCCAGCAATGGCTCAGTGCGTTAGAGAGAATATAAGACAGCATGTAGTCACTATTGTGAACAAGCTACCTCTAAGCTCTCTTCAGCTACCGCCCGCCGATTAATAAGCCTTACCCCCTGTAGTAATACTTAAATATTTGATATCTTTAAACATACTTGGGGGAGATATTTTCTGTCTGAGCCATCTAGCTTGTATTGCGACTACAAGCTGGGAAAGTAAGGATCTAAGGAGTGAGGCATTCCTTACGGCACAGTAAAGAAAAACCTGTAAAGACAGAGAATATCTAATTGAGGGGAGCAATCATGGCATGCTGCTATGAGAAGCTTATCTCTGCAGGTAAGAAGAGTCTCTGCAGAGCCAAAACATCACGTTTTTCTGACATGAAGAAGCGTGAGTAACATGAATACGGCAAGAAAAATCAAACTCTATAGGATGCTTACGGCCCTTGCCTATGGCGACGCCTATGGCATGCCAACAGAGATGATGTCACCACACCAAATTGATTTTGCATTTCCTGATGGAGTTCAAAGTCTTTCAAATCCACCTAAAAATGACTTTTTTGGAAGACCTTTTACCGCAGGTCAGACAACAGATGACACAGCAAATGCAATCATTTTGACTAAAAACATCATTGATAACCAGGGAGTTTTTAACCAATCCCGCTACTTTGATGCGCTAGAAAATTATGTGGCAACAGAGCCAAACGCTGCCCAGGTAGTTGGCCCTTCTACAAGAGCTGCGCTAGCTAATCGACTTTCTGGACACTCGCTTAAAACATGCGGTCGCCTTGGAACCACTAACGGATGCGCCATGAAATGTGCGCCGCTGGCTTCAATTGTGAGCTGGAAAGACAAACATGCGCTCATTAACAGTGTTACTGAACTTGCGCTTCCCACGCACGGAACCAACGTAGCTATCATGGGTGCAGCAATGATTGTGGCCGCCATAAACAGAGGTCTTTCTGAAAACTCGTTTACGGTTGAGGACGCTCTTGAAACTGCTTTAAGTTACGGACACCGAGCTCTCTACACAAAAATTGGTACACAAATGCCTATGCCTAGCATGTATCAAAAGTGCATCATGGCGCTGGAATTTTGCGAGGGTGCCAAAAACCTTGAGGCTCCCCTAGCAGCATCAAGAGACATCTACGACTACTGCGGCTGTGGTTATGAAACCATAGAGACAATACCTGCAGTTCTTGCGGTAGTTAAGCTTTCTCAAGGAAAAGTCTCTAAAGCAGCGAGAATAGCTGCAGAGATGGGTGGAGACACGGACACCATTGGGTCTATTGCCTGCGCTATTTGCTCACAGATTCACTACGACGTTTTGCCTGATGAGGTACATCTGCTTGAGCGCGTCAATGGATACCAGTTTGAAAAACTTGCAAACGATTTGGAAAACGCCACTTCCCTACCGTATGATGTAGCTATCTAGTTTGCGCTCTTTGCACCATAGCATACGTTTCTTGTAGGAGGCGCTATGAGCTCCTGTGCTCTTATCGATTTGCATGTTCATCTTGATGGATCAATTCCACTATCTGCCGCAGCTCAACTTGCAGCAGATGCGGGACTTGATTTCTCTTTGGCTGAACTCAAAGATAAGATGCAAGTCCCAGCTCATTGCCAGGATCTTAACCAGTATCTTGCAACATTTGAGCTGCCGCTCAAGCTTATGCAGTCAGCACAGGGTATTCGTACGGTTGCAAAGGCATTCCACGAGCAACTTGACACAGAGGGCGTTCTCTATGCTGAACCCCGCTTTGCACCAGGAAGTCTTACTGCAGGAGGTCTTTCTCAGCAAGAAGTTCTTGAGGCTGCTCTTGCTGGTAGAGCTGACTTCTATGCAGAGCATCCACAGTCAGCGCTCCACACGGCGTATATTATTTGCGCTATGCGTGGCACAGGCGAAGAGCTTAAACACAAAAATGAAGAGTCAATTGATCTGGCTGCAGCGTACCTTGGAAATGGCGTCGTAGCAGCAGACTTAGCAGGAGCAGAAGCGCTCTTTGCCACAGAGAATTTCTCGTCACTTTTTGCTGAAGCACAAAGAAAAAATGTTCCTTTTACCATTCACGCGGGAGAAGCCGCTGGTCCAGAAAGCATCAAGGCTGCACTTCGACTTGGCGCACAACGTATTGGTCACGGTGTTCGCTCTTTGGAGGACGCAGGCGTTATCCAGGACCTCAAGGCTGCAAATGTTGCGCTTGAGATTTGCCCTACCAGCAACCTTCAAACGCGCATCTTTGAGTCAATAGAGCGCTTCCCTCTTGAGCAACTGCTTGATGCTGGTCTGACGGTTACTATCAACACGGACAACATGACTGTCTCCAACACTACCCTCTCGCACGAGTTTGAGCTTTTACAACAGCACTGCGGTCTAGACAAAAATACCGCACGTGAGCTTGCTGAAAATGCTGCACGTGCGGTATTTAGTGATTCTAGCGAGAAGGACCGTCTACTTGCCTACCTTAGGCAATAGTAGCCTCATATCCTGCCTTAACAACAGCGTCAACCAATGTGCTATCAGCAACATCGGAAGAGAGCTCAACTACAGCGCTCTTCTCGTCAAGTGATACGGTTGCCTTAGAGACACCCTCGACAGCCTCAAGAGCCTGTGTGACGTGCGCAACACAGTGCTGGCAAGACATACCCTCTACGTTTAGTTTCTTCTCCATATAAGATTCCTCCTTCTGTGACGCGGATGCATCGTTTGTGGGCTTAGATTGAACGTCAATGACTGGTTTTGTGTCACGAGCGTCTTGGCAAGTTTCTGAGCTGGTATTCTTTGGCTTCCAGGTACGCAGGCGCAGTGCATTGCATACAACAAAGACTGACGAGAAGCCCATGGCGGCTGCACCAATCATAGGGTTCAGCGAAATACCAAATGGATACAACAGACCCATAGCAATAGGGATACAAATGGTGTTATAGAACAGAGCCCAGAACAGGTTCTCTTTGATGTTGGTCATAGTGGCGCGAGAAAGCTCAATTGAGGTTGCAACATCAGCTGGATCAGACTTCATCAAGACAATGTCAGCAGACTCAATAGCAACATCAGTACCTGCACCAATTGCAATTCCCACGTTTGCTCGCGCGAGCGCTGGAGCATCGTTGATGCCATCGCCTACCATGACAACGTTTTCTCCAGCATCCTGGAACTGCCTAATGTAAGACTCTTTTTGGCTTGGCAAGACGTCAGAGATAACCTGGTCAACACCAAGCTCCTTACCAATAACGTTTGCCGTTGTTGCCTGATCTCCAGTAAGCATGACGGACTTAACGCCCATAGCACGAAGACGAGCAATGGTGGATGCACTAGTTTGCTTCACCTTATCGGCCACAGCAATGACACCAAGTAACTTACCCTCAAGCGCAAAGTACAGCGGTGTTTTTGCCTGTTCAGCTAGTTGCTGAGTCTGGAAAGCCAGCTCTTGTGTGCTGATGTTCTCCTGCTCCATAAGACGAGCGTTTCCTGCCACAAGGCGTTTCTCGCCAACCTTTGCCGTAAGGCCACCACCAGCAACCTGTGAGAACTCCTGTACATCAAGAGAGCTGCCTGCAGACTCTCCTAGCTTCTCTTCAGCGTACGTAACAATTGCCTGCGCAAGTGGATGCTCGCTCTTTTGCTCAAGCGCATATGCGTACTCAAGCAGCTGATCCTCAGAGGTACTACCTGCTAAAAGTACGTCAGTTACGCTTGGCTTGCCCTCAGTGAGCGTTCCCGTCTTATCAAGAACAACCACGGTTGCTCTAACCGCACCCTCAAGCGCCTCGGCGGACTTGACCAAAATACCATTTGAAGCGCCCAGACCAGTGCCCACCATAATGGCAGTAGGCGTTGCCAGACCAAGTGCACAAGGGCACGAAATAACCAGAACAGCAACAGCGTGCGAGAGAGCAACCGCAAAGTCACTAGGTGCCACAAAGACAAACCATGCCGCAAACGTGACCAGCGCAATTCCAATGACAACGGGGACAAAGACGCCAGCAATACTGTCAGCAAGACGCTCGATAGGCGCTTTGGAGCTTGTTGCCTCGTCAACCAGGCGAATAATGCCTGCAAGCGTTGTGTCATCACCAACAGCGGTGGCGCGCATCTTAAACCAGCCGCCGGTAGATACCGTAGCGCCTGTCACGGAATCGCCAACGGTCTTACTTACGGGAACGGGCTCTCCAGTAATAGCGGACTCATCAACAGATCCTTCTCCTTCGATGACTTGGCCATCAACAGGAATTGACTGTCCAGCCCTTACCACAAGCACGTCTCCCACCACAACGGTCTCTGCAGGAACTTCCTGCTCAACACCGTCTTTGACGAGAATAGCCGTCTTTGGAGCAAGGTTCATAAGTGCACTAATTGCACCTGTGGTATGACCTTTTGCGCGAGCCTCAAAGAACTTGCCCAAAGTAATCAGAGCAAGAATCAAACCTGCGGACTCAAAGTACATGCCGTGCATTGCCTGGTGAGCTGCAGTAATATCTCCTGCAACAAAAGCGTTTGCCATCTGATACAAACTGACAACACTGTAGGCAAACGACGCTGCTGAGCCCAGCGCAATGAGCGAGTCCATATTGGGTGAGCCATGCAAAAGCGAGCGGAATCCGCCAATAAAATAGTGACGACAAATGAATAGAATAGGAATGCAAAGCAAGAGCTCGGTAAGAGCCAAGTTCATCATGCCATTCATGCCAGAAACAGCAGGTGGAACAGGTGCTCCTATCATCTCACCCATGGCAAGATAGAACAGTGGAATGGCAAACGCCATTGAAGAAATAAGTTCAATCCTCTTTTGCTTTACCGCCTTTTCTGAAGCATCGGTAGCATCTGCCTTAGGAGTTGCAGCAGAATCTTTTTTGTCACTACGAGGTGTTGCCTCATAGCCTGCTTTGCTTACTGCGTCAGAAATCTGCTTGAGGGTATCTGGATTACCGTCGTAATCAACTTCCATAGAATTCTTAAGCAGATTAACGCGAGCCTCAGAGACACCAGAAACAGAATTTGCCGCCTTCTCTACGTGCGCAGAGCAACTTGCACACGTCATTCCTTGTACATCAAAAACTTTCTGATCCATAACGCCACCTTACATAAAACGCTTAAAGAGGTCCATGACCTCATCAATAACTTCTGTATCACCCGACTGGATGTGGTCAACTACGCAAGACTCCAGGTGATCCTGCATTACTTCTCTTGAGATGGCCTTAACCGCAGACTCAACTGCTGCAAGCTGAATAAGGACATCTCCGCAATAACGATCCTCGTCAATCATTGTTTTAATGCCATTGAGCTGACCGATTGCACGGTTAATACGGCGAGAAAGTCCACTTTTAAGCTCGCTTGAGCGAGGGGTAGCCTTGTGGTCACAATGACAACAGGTCTTCTGTGTTTGACCGTCTTTCTTTGCCATCTGTCCTCCTTCATATACCCTAAGGGGGTATTAATTTCTGTAATCAGTATACCCCCCTATGGTATTTTTATGCAAACAAAAACAGAGACCGAAGCCGCTGTTTTTTATCTACCTATGAAAGAGAAACTCAGCACTCAAAAATACGTGCTATTCATCGTCCTCTTGATCTTCTACACTTCCCTCAACAAGACCTAAAGTACTCTGCGCATCTTCCAGACTCTCCAAGGCAGTAACACCTCTGAGCTTGCGGTTCATAGCCTTAGTTCTAGTAGTCAGAATCTTATCAATAGTGGTTTCTGCAGTTCTAATCTGTTTCTGAGCCTTCTCAAGCTGCGCCTGATACGTCTCAAACTCTGTCTTAACCGCAGAGAGTACCTTTTGAATCTCGTCTGCGTGCTTTTGAATAGCAACGGACTGGAATCCCATTTGAAGGCTGTTAAGAAGAGCTGCCATAGTAGAAGGGCCGCATACATTGACGCGATACTCTCTCTGTAGCTGCTCAAGCAGACCCACCTGACTGACTACCTCTGCATAAAGTCCTTCAAAAGGAAGGAACAAAATAGCAAAGTTAGTTGTCTCTGGCGGCGCAATATACTTTGTAGAAATATCTTTTGCCTCTGCCTTAATACGAGTCTCTAAGCTCTTTTTAGCAGCAGCAATAGCCTCCTCATTTCCAGCATTGATTGCATCTACTAGGTGTTCGTACGTATCTCCAGGGAACTTAGAATCAATAGGAAGCCAAACAGTCTCCCCTGACTCTCCAGGCAGCTTAACGGCAAACTCCACGCGCTCAGTAGAGCCAGAAACCGTAGCTACATTCTCTTCGTACTGCTCTGGAGAAAGAATGTCTCTTAGAATTGCGCCAAGCTGGATTTCTCCAACAATTCCGCGAGTCTTAACGCCAGAAAGAACCTTCTTTAGGTCTCCTACTCCTTCTGCAAGACCACGCATTTCTCCCAAACCTTGGTGGACTTGCTCAAGCTGGGTAGATACGCGCTGAAATGATTGAGTCATCCGCTCATCAAGCGTTTTCTGGAGTTTCTCGTCAACGGTCTGACGCATAAGCTCAAGCTTTGCTTCATTCTCTTTACGCATGTCGCTGAGCTGTTTGTCAACGGTCTCTCTAACCTTGCCAAGCTGCTCAGTTGAGGCCTGAGAGGTTGTCTTCATATTCTCATCAACACGACGCTGAAAAGCATCAAAACGAGCGTCAAGTTGAGCGATACGCTCATCAGTCTGCTTTGTCTGAGCTTGCAGTGTGGTAGTGAGTTTTTGATCAACTACCTCTCTTACTTGGTCAAGCTTTGTGTCCATAAGCTGATGCATAGCGGTCATGTTATCTGTAACACGACGATCCAACTCTTGAGAGCTACGTATAAGCTCTGTAGATGATGCTTGATTTTGCTCTTGTAACGTCTTTACTTGCGAAAGCTTAGAGGATAGCGTGACAAGACCCGCGATAAGTAGAATAGAGACTGCAATTAAAACTAACAGCACAAGCAAATCCACAAGGCTCCCCTAACTCTTAAAACAACAAATAGACCTAATCACAAGAGGACTGTAATGCTGAAGATTATCCAAAAATTCCGTAGATTACTTCTGCAATGCTGTTAGTAACGCTTTCTACGATATTCACAAATGGATTATCGGAATCAACGTCTCTATCTCCATAAGGATTAGTGAAGTAATCCCAGAATTCATCCCAATAGTTTTGCTGACGATAATTTCTATAGGAATTATCATCTACATCATGATCCTGTTTATCTTCATTAGTATCCGTAGTGTTCTTATTGTTCTTCTCTTTATCTTTAACAGATGCAAGAGTTTCATCGGAACCAAGGGTTACGTTGATGGTAAGACGATCTTCTCCACGCATAATCTCTACAGGAACAGTCTCACCAATCTTATGAGATCGAACCGCAATAATAGCTGCGTCAGCAGAGATCACGCGCTCTCCACCGATGGAAATAATGACGTCACCCTTTTTAATACCAGCTTCTTCTGCAGGACTATCATCGAGGTGTCCTGCTACATATGCACCGTAATCAATTGAAAGGTCATTACGCTTTGCAACACGTGGAGTAACCGTCTGCATAGAGAGACCAATGTAGGCATGCCTTACCTGCTGGCCAGAAAGAATCTGATTAGCAATATCAATGGCATAGTTAACAGGAATTGCAAAACCAATACCTGCAAACGACTTAGTATCTGACGAGTAAAGCGTGCAAATACCAACAAGCTGACCATTAGAATCAACCAGAGCACCACCAGAGTTGCCTGGGTTAATAGCAGCATCAACCTGAATCAGGTTGGCATAAATGGTGGTTTCTCCACCCTCTGTCTCAAGCATGTCTCCACGGGAAAGAGCAGATACGATACCTGCAGAAACAGAATGATCAAGACCAAACGGACTGCCAACACTCATAACCCAGCTACCAGGAGCCAGATTATCGGAGTTGCCAATCTCAATGGGAGTAACACTGTCTCCCTTAAGGTCTGCATGAAGAACAGCCAGGTCAGAGGTTGGATCTGTACCAACAACAGTGCACTCGTACTCTTTATCATTAATAGAGATAGAGAACGTATCCATACCCTCAATAACATGGTAATTGGTAAGGATGTCTCCATTTGTATTTAGGATGACTCCAGAGCCTGTTGAGCCGGATGAATCACTGGTAGCCTTAACAGAAACAACTGAAGGCAGAACCTTAGCAGCAACTGTCTCTGCTGTCTTTGTGTCAGTAGGCTCTGCCGCAGGACGTGAAGATGCTGCCTGAGAAATTATTGCCTGGCCAGAAACTGCAGGCAGTTTTGGAGCAACCTGACCCAAAGCAACTGCTGGCGCACAGGCCGCAACAAAAGCAGCTGCACACAGAACTCCCTTTACACCTGTTCCTGTAAAAGCAGCCATAAGACCAGTGCTCTTAACTGAAGTAGAGTACGTATATGTTTTGGAATCTGTGGTTAAACCATGCTTCTGGTTCTCCATAGACATCCTCCTTAAAATCACCTTGATGCAAAAACGTTCTCGTAAAAATGCGCATACCATCAAATTTTTAATAGGAATATTCTACCCGTTACACCAGACAAAAATTCGTCTCATATAGTAAGTGAAGAATTGTGGGTTTACCTTCACATGAAATGTGTGTTATTGGTGCTATGCTCTGAATAGATAGCCAACACCACGAACAGTCTCAAGATGAGCTGCCGCCTGAGGACCGATCTTCGAGCGTACGCGTCTTACGTGAACGTCAACTGTTCTGGTACCACCACAATACTCAAAGCCCCAAACACGCTGTAGAAGTGCCTCACGAGAGTAGGCACGAGATGGGTGGGTTGCCAAAAATGACAGTAGCAGGTACTCCATATACGTAAGATCAACTGGAGACTCGTCAATATAGACCTGATACGTTGCCAAGTTAATTTTAATGTTGTCAACAATAACCAAGTCTCTAGAAGTGCTCTCAGTACCTGGCCATAAAAGCAGCGAACACCTGAGGCTAAATTCCTGGATGGTTGCTGTAGACAAAATAAAATCACTCTTGCCTTGAACAGGCAGGACAAACTTAGAAAGATTATCAAGGTCTGCAACAAACAGACGAGCAATTCCGCCATTTTGTGCAGAATAATTCTCAACCGTGCTAATAACATCCTGGGAAAGGTCTTTTTGATCAAGAATGATAAGGTCAAACGTATGACCAGAAGCTGCAGCCTGAGAGAAAGAAGCAGCGTTTGCAAGAGCAATAGACACATCAATGACATGCGAAAGCTCACGCATACGCTCATGTAAGCGTGTCGTTGCAGATACAAGAAGAATATTCTTGTGATGCATCGATTCCCCCTAGGATTAATTAAACTTTATAAAGCATACCACAAGCTGCGCATAAAGAGCAGATACACCTCATTTAACTGCAAATAGGGCGAGAAAATCTTCTCGCCCTAAATAATATTTCTAAACTATATAGGTTAGAAATAATCCAAATTGAAGGCATGGATTGCTATGCAATCGCACCAATGAACTCAGCCGTACGAGGATTTTGCGGATTGTTGAAGATACTATCAGGAGTCCCCTGCTCTACAACAACACCTTCCTCCATAAAGACTACGCGATCTGCCACGTCTTTTGCAAAACCCATCTCGTGCGTTACCACAATCATGGTCATACCAGAGTTCTTTGCCAAATCACGCATAACATCCAAAACACCACGGACAAGCTCGGGATCAAGCGCGGAAGTGGGCTCATCAAACAGAAGTACATTTGGATGCATAGCTACAGCGCGAGCAATTGCTACACGTTGCTGCTGTCCACCAGAAAGCGCGCCAGGCTTGAAGTCTGCCCTATCGGCAAGACCAACGGCTTCAAGCTGCTTTAGAGCCTCCGCTTCTGCCTCTTCTTTTGACTTTCCTAGAACCTTAATCTGACCAATCATTACGTTCTCTTTGACCGTTAAATGACCAAACAGATTGAATTGCTGAAAGACCATTCCGACATCTCTACGAAGGGCGTTGACCTCGGCTTCATTGGTGTCTGTAATCTCTTGGTCCTCAATAAGAATATGACCTGCAGAAGGAGTCTCCAGCAGATTGATACAACGAAGCATGGTGGACTTGCCAGAGCCAGAAGGACCAAGTACAACCACTACTTCACCTGGCCAGACGGTAAGGTTTACATCATTCAAAACATGTGTTGATCCAAACGACTTATTGAGGTGCTCAATACGAACAATAGGATGTTCACCTGACTCGAAAGCATGGTTAGTAAGCGGCTTGTCGCGCTCATATGCCTCTTGAGCAGCAACTTCAGCGTCCAAGGCAGGATGTTCTGTGTTCGACTTCTTTTTGAAAGAAAAGAAAGACATTAGTTTTCCTCCTTGGAAAGAGCTTGAGTCTTACTTACTGAAGCGCTTACCGTTTTACCTGTTTCTGACTGCTCCATGCGTTTCTCAATAGTGCCAACTACCTTAATAAGAGGCAAGGTAATTGCCAAATAGAACAAGGCAGCTGTCATGTATGGCGTCATATTTCCCGTTGAGGTGGTGAGGTTTTTAGCAAACATCATCAGCTCCATAACACCTACAGAAGAAAGCAGCGAGGTATCTTTGTAGGACGTAATGAAGTCGCTGGTAAGAGGCGGAATAACCCGGCGGATAGTTTGAGGAATGATGATGAACGTCATGGTTTGGAAACGATTCATACCAAGAGAGCTTGCTGCCTCATACTGACCCTGCGGGATTGACTGAATGCCCGCGCGGAAAATCTCTGAAAGATACGCAGAAGAGTTAATAGCAACCACAATAAAGCCAAGCAAATTGGTGTCCAGATTGATATTTAACATAGGAAGACCAAAGAACAGAATATAAATCTGCAGGAAGAATGGGGTTCCACGCAACAAATTGATATATACCACCGCAAGTGCACGCAGGAGTGGGTTCTTGGAAATCTTCAGCAGCGCAAAGCCCATTCCCAGCACAATAGCCACAGGATAGGCGCAAATTACAATTGCAAGACAAACGAGCCATCCAGGAAAAAGCATCACAACTGAAGAGACAATCAGTTGAGGCTTTAAGAACATGCCCAAAAAGTGGTTGGAATTCCACGCTTCAACCCAAGGCTGAGCATCAAGCCAATTCACTAGAGCCTGAACAGGCGTGTTAGAAATAATGGTGATTTCAGGAGAAGAGGCAAGCTTTTGAGTCCCTTGCTCTGTGGTATACGTTCCCTCAACAGTGTACGAACCGCCGTCAGCAGGAAACTTCATGCCGGAAATCTCTACACGAATCAGCTTTTGAGCATCTACCGGCGTTGCAAAAGAAATCACAACCTGCGTTCCCTGTACGCTTGCTGTTGCTTGGATCTTCTCGCGCGTAAGACCAGAAAGAATCGTTACCTTAGTAGTTGCGTTCTGCAAATCAGTGCCCTCAGGAAGCTGCAAAATGAGCTGAGAGACCTGCTCGTCCTCAACTGTTCCCTCCCAGGTTAAACGAGTCTCTTTGCCACCAATAACGCCATTGCCTTCTGTCTGATTTGACTTAGCTGTTGCCTTGTTTGTGGTAAGAGCAAAAGCACTCTGAGCAGAAAACGCGCTCAGGGACATAAAAAACAGCCCACTCAAAAGAAGCGTGGCGAGAAGAACTACAAGCAGTGAGGAGTACACACGTGTATGCAAACCCTTTGACTCAGCTGTATCCTGGGTCGTAGATTTGTCGTCAAAACTTACAGATGACATGCACAAGGACAGCTGTTGTCCAGACATGGTTTTGTGCAAAAGTGCAATCACGTGTAACTCCTTTAGTGCTTGAGGTGCCATAAATCCTCATGCTTACAAGCAAGGGAGTGCTTGAAGCCAGATCTGACTTCAAGCACTTTTACTGAACGTGTAAAACTAAATGTTAGAACCAAACCACTTGGACTTGAGAGAGGCCATAGTGCCATCTTTTTCCATATCTGCAAGAACCTTGTTAATTGCTTCGGTCAGTGCAGGATTGTCTTTGGAAACAACAATGCCGTACTGCTCACCTGTTGGAATCTCTTTTGCAATAGTCAGATCAGAATACGAAGTGCTAATGAGGTTAGAAGCAACAGGTAAATCGATGACCATTGCGTCGTACAGACCAGTCTGGACTCCTGCCATTGCAGCGGCAACGTCGTCTACAGAAACGATAGTTGCGTTTGGAAGATTCTCCTTAGCCCAATCCTCACCAGACGTGCCTGTTTGAACAACAACCTTCTTGGAGGCATCATTAAGTGTTTGCTCGGTCTCGGTACTTCCGGACTTAACAACCAGGGACTGATTGGAATCAAGGTAAGAAGTAGTGAAGTCTACCTCCTGAGAGCGCTCGTCAGTAATAGTAATACCTGCGATAGCAACGTCTGCTTTGCCGCCCTGTTTTATAGTTGGAACAAGGGTGTCAAACTTCTGATTTGGCAGGTACGTGACCTCGAGGTTGAGCCTCTTTGCAATCTCGGTAATAAGATCAACATCAAAGCCAACAGGAGTGGTTGAGTTACCTTCAAAGTACTCAAAAGGCTGGAAACCAAGCTCTGCTACAACGGTCAGATGACCCTTAGTTACCAGCGTGTAGCCAGACTCTGGCTGAGTGGCAGTACCCTGCTGAGCAGTTTCTTGTTTAGAAGGTGAGCAGGCCATAAGACCCATCAGTGCACATGCCATAGAAATAACTGCGATGCCCTTTTTAAAAGTGGCCGAAAGTGATGACTTCATAACTGCCTCTTTCTGAATAAATTCGAACTGAAATTCAATGAAATGAATTATAGGAGCAGATTATGAGAAATTTACTTATAATTTTCCGCATAATTCTCGCTTTTATTGCATAAAAATGTCAAGAAGCCATATTTGTTTGTATAAATGACTACTATTTAGTCATTTTATCCAATAAAGACCAGGTGAAAGTAATTTTTTCAGTTCATAAAACGGTAACAATTTATAAAAAGGTGCAGCATTCTTCGTGAAAAACAAGGGCTTCTCGCCAAAAAACCCTGCTTTGAATTACACGAAGCAGGGTTAAAGGTCAGTTATATGAAAAGTTGTTGAATGCAGAAAAACTAGCAGCCAGCGTAATACTTTTGCGTATCCCAATCAGTAACTGCCAGGCAATACTCACGCCACTCTTCTGCCTTGCGCTCACAGAGATAGGTAAAAATGTGCTCGCCAAGAACATCTTTAAGAAGCTCTGACTGCTTGAAGCGCTCAAGCGCTTCTCCAAGATTTATTGGAAGTTTTTCACCATAATCAGCAGGATTTCCACCCACAAACTCTTCGGGAAGTGTGAGACCCTCTTCAATGCCCTTAAGACCGGCCATAAGCGTGACGGCGTTTGCTAAATAAGGATTGGCGGTTGGATCAGGAATACGGAGCTCCGCACGAGTAGCAACATGCTTACCAGGTTTGTGTGTAGGAATACGAACCATCGCAGAGCGATTTTTACGACCCCAGGTTGCGTATGCTGGAATAGCGTCACGATCAAAACGCTTATAGGAATTAACCGTTGGGTTTGTAATAAGCATGTACTCAGGAGCGTACTTAATAAGACCTGCAATGTATTGTTGTGCAAGCTCAGAAAGATGAGCCTCGTTCTCAGTCTTTGGAGCCCAGAACAGAGACTCGCCATCATGATCAAGAAGCGACTGATTCAAAAGCATGGCTGAGCCAGGAACACCCTGAAGAGGCTTTGGCATAAACGATGCAAATACGCCGTGAAGTGTTGCAATATGTCTGATAACCAGACGAGCAGTAACAATGTTATCTGCGCAGGTCAGCGCCTCTGAGTAACGAAGCTCAACGCCGTTTTGAGCAGGACCAGCTGCATGGAAAGAATACTGAACAGGGATAGAAAGATTCTCAAGCGCGCGTGAGGTGGAATAACGAAGGCTATGGCTGAGATCAGCAGAATTCAAATCAAGGTATCCAGCCTGGTCAATAGGCTGTGGCTCAGTACCGCTCACAAAATAAAAATACTCAAGTTTTGGACCGACATTTGCAACATAGCCAAGGTCTTCCGCCTTGATAAAAGCATTTCTAAGCACAAGACGTGGATCGCCTGTAAAAGCCTCACGTCGAGGAGTCTGAATATCGCAGAATACGTTTGCAACTACACCGTCATCTGTCTTCCATGGAAGAATCTGGAATGTATCTGCGTCAGGAAATGCGAGAAGATCCGACTGCTCCTGAGAAGCAAAGCCGTCAACGTTAGAGCCATCGAAACCAATGCCCTCAACAAAAGCCTCTTCTAATTCTTCAGGTGAAATTGACAAAGCTTTTAATCCGCCAAGTACATCGGTAAAGCAAAGACGCAGGTAGCGAACATCACGTTCTTCTACCGTACGAAGAATATAGTCAATTTTCTTATCCGTACTCATACGGTCCTCCCGGGTCAGAAAACTGCAATCGTAACTACCATGGCACATTCTTGTTACGGCTGTGTTTCCACTTTTCTGAAACCGGGTGAATGGCAAAAAATGTTAATGAAATTGTGACAATTATCCTATTGAGCGTCAAAAGCCTTATCTACATCAGAGAGCATTTTCTGCGCAACGTCGCAGTGACCATCTCCACTCTCATGAGTGCCACAGCTGCCAGACGAAGAACAGCCAGAGCAAGATCCTGACTTTGAACTCTTAATTTGAGAGCGAACGCATAGAGCAACAAGGGCAATGACGAGAAGAACGATCAAAATATCAATAGGACTCATACAGCTACTCCTCAGATTGTTAACCTTGTCATACTATACCCGCATTAATTAAATACATACAGAAAATAATTGCATTATTTCTATAAATTCAAAAACAGGCAGCGGAATTGTCACTCATCCAGCTGTTAAGCGATGAAAGGAACTTCACAAAATCTTTTTCGCATTGATTCGCATGTACTTTTCGGTGTGCGGTAGAATATGAGACGCAAGCGTTTTACGACTTGCTCCTGTATGTGAAGTTATTGCCTAAAACTTAGTGCTTACCATGTATGATGCACAAAGTTTGACGCGTAGAAAGGAAGCCTAATGGCTGAAGATCAGTACATGCACCTCGTTATTGTTCGTCACGGCGAGTCTGAGTGGAATAAGCTCAACCTGTTTACTGGTTGGACCGATGTTGACCTTACTGAGACGGGTCACGAGGAGGCTGCAGCAGGTGGCCGCGCACTTAAAGAGGCTGGCTACGACTTTGACGTTTGCTACACTTCCCTACTTAAGCGTGCTATCCATACTCTGAACCATGTTCTTGATGAGCTTGATCGTAACTGGCTTCCTGTTCATAAGACTTGGCGTTTGAACGAGCGCCACTATGGTGCGCTCCAGGGTCTCAACAAGGCTGATGCTGCTGCTGAGCACGGCGAGGAGCAGGTAAAGATTTGGCGTCGTTCCTTTGATATCCAGCCACCAGCTCTAGAGCCAGGCGATGAGCGTGATCCTCACGTTCAGGAAATGTTCCGTGATGTTCCCGCAGAGGATCTTCCTTACACCGAGTGCCTGAAGGACACCATTGCTCGTGCATGGCCTTACTTTGAGCAGGAAATTAAGCCACAGCTTGAGGCTGGTAAGCGTGTTCTTATTGCTGCACACGGCAACAGCCTTCGCGCTCTTGTTATGCAGTTTGAGCACCTCACTCCAGAAGAGATTCTTGAGGTCAACATCCCAACTGGCATTCCATGCTCCTACACCTTTGACAAGGATTGGAACATTGTTGACAAGCACTATATTGGCGATCCAGCTGTCATCGAGGCAAAGATTAACGCTGTTGCTAACCAGGGCAAAGCAAAATAAGTTTATTTAGCTATTTAACTTGTATTACAAAAAGACGGAGTTGCTACATTGCAGCTCCGTCTTTTAATGTCGCGCTTATACGGTAACTATATTTGATAATTTCAATCCAATAAACACAGCAACCAGACACGTTATAACATTAACTGCAATGTTCATACCTGCGGCAGTCCAATTACCTGCTTGAATAAAGGTAAGGGTTTCATTTGAGAAGGTCGAGAAAGTCGAAAGTCCTCCGCAAAGACCCACGGCTAAGAATAGCTTTACCTGTGGCTGAAGTGGACTTGCAAGATCAAGCCCTGTTACAAAACCAATAATCAAACCTGCAACGACATTTGCAGCAAACGTACCAACTGGCAGGTTAGGAATCCACTGTTTAAAGAGGACCCCCAACTGCCAGCGACCTAAACTACCCAGCGCTCCACCAAGAGCCACAGCTAACGCTTCAAACATAAAACGCTCCTACTCCAACTCGCGCGATCCCGTATACAGCTGGTAATACTCTCCATGCTTTGCAATAAGCTCATCGTGAGTACCGCGCTCAATAATACGACCGTGCTCCAGAACCATGATGGCATCAGAGTTGCGAACTGTAGACAGTCTGTGAGCAATTACAAAAACAGTACGGCCTGCCATTAGGGCATCCATGCCCTTCTCGATAAGTGCCTCAGTACGCGTATCAATACTGGAGGTTGCCTCGTCCAAGATAAGCACGGGAGGATCGGCAATAGCAGCACGCGCAATTGCCAGAAGTTGTCGTTGACCTTGGGAAAGGTTAGCGCCGTCTGAGGTAAGTACGGTGTTGTAGCCACGTGGCATACGACGGATAAACTTATCTGCGTTTGCGATTTTTGCTGCAGCAATAACCTCGTCATCAGTGGCGTCTAACTTACCAAAGCGGATATTGTCCGCGATGGTACCTGTGAACAGATGTGTGTCCTGCAGAACAATGCCCAGTGAGGACCTTAGGGCAGACTTCTTGATGTCATTGATTGGAATGCTGTCGTAGGTAATGGTTCCGCTACGAACATCGTAGAAGCGGTTAATAAGGTTGGTAATAGTTGTTTTACCAGCGCCGGTTGAGCCGACAAATGCAATCTTTTGACCAGGCTTTGCAAACAGCGTGAGGTTTGCAAGAACCGTCTGATCATCGTCGTATCCAAAGGTAACGTCATCAAAGCGAACGTCTCCAGCAAGAGGGGTTTTCTCGCCAGATGGTGTGACCCAAGCCCAGGATTCTTCTCCTGACTCATAACCACTAACGCGAACCAGGTCAACCTTGCCCTCATCAACCTCAGGAGTCATCTCCATAACCGCAAAGATGCGCTCAGCACCAGCAAGAGCGGTAAGCAGGAAGTTAGAGAGCTGTGTGAACTGGTTGAACGGCATGGCTGCCTGGCGAACAAAGACCAGGTAGGATGCAAGACTTGCAACATCCGCGTGTCCGTTTACCGCAAGCAGTGCGCCAACCACGGTGACCACTGCGTAATTGATATACGTCAATGAAACCGTAATAGGGACCATGGTTGCTGCGTAGCCCTGAGCACTTGTTCCAGAGTGCCGTAACTCCTCATTAACCTTTTGAAAATCGGCAAAGTTGGCATCCTCGTGGTTAAAAACTTTAACCACTTTAAGGCCAGAGATTGTTTCTTCTGCAAAACCGTTGAGAACACCAAGGCTCTTTTGCTGCACCGAATAATGCTTGGCAGAGCGCTTACTTGCGTAGCGTGCATAAACCACAATCAAAACGTCAAAGAGAATAGTAATGAGCGTTAACTGCCAGTTAAGAACAATGAGCAGCACAAGCGTACCAACCATCTGAATAAACGCCAGAACAAGGTTGGCAAAGCTGTTGTTGAGCGCTTCCGAGATGGTATCCACGTCATTTGTAAAGAAGCTCATAATATCGCCGCGAGTACGCTGGTCAAAGAATCTTAGGGGCAGCGATTCAATGTGCTCAAAGAGGTCTCGTCTGATGTCAAAAACAATCCTCTGAGCAGCACGAACCATAATTTGCGTGTAACCAACACTGGTAAGAGCGCCAATTGCATACACAACCGCTGTAAACACAACAAGGTGAGTAAATGCGCTCACATCTCCCCTGCCCACTGCAGCAACAACAGGCTTAATCATGTAGGTACCAAGGAGCGCTGCTAAACCACTGATAGAAACAAGAAGTGCCACCAACATAAGGCGCTTCTTCGCATGACCTAAGTACGAGACAAACACTCTAATGGTATGTCCGATGTTCTGAGGACGTGCTCCTCCTGCGCGATTAGCCATGTGACACCTCCTTACCAGCAGCGTCAATGTCCGATTGACTACCGCCAATCTGTGACTCATACAGCTCTCTATAGATAGGGCTCTTGGCGAGAAGTTCTGTGTGGGTGCCAGTCATATGGACCCTACCGTTATCAAGAACGACAATCTGATCTGAGTCCATAACCGAGTTCACACGTTGAGCAATGATGATCTTTGTCATGTCAGCAAGCTCAGCTAAGCCTGCGCGAATCTTTGCGTCGGTTGCTGTATCAACTGCACTGGTAGAGTCATCAAAAATGATAATTTTTGGCTTCTTCAAAAGCGCACGCGCAATACAAAGGCGCTGCTTCTGACCACCAGAAACATTGACGCCACCCTGACCAAGGTCTCCATCCAAGCCACCAATCCTATCTAGGAACTCATCAACACATGCAATAGAGCAGGCGTGAAGCAGCTCCTCATCAGTAGCGTTGGGATCTCCCCAGAGCAGGTTGTCGCGGACGGTACCGCTGAACAGCACATTTTTCTGAAGAACAACAGAAACCGCATCACGAAGTGAAACAAGATTGTAGGAGCGGACGTCATTCTCGCCAACAAATACGGTGCCTTCAGTAGCATCGTACAAGCGAGCAATCAGCTGGATAAGGGTAGTTTTTCCGGAGCCGGTGCCGCCAAGAATACCAACGGTAGAGCCTGGCGCAAACGAGAGATTAATGTCTTCAAGGACGTCCTCTTCAGCGCTCTGGCTGTACTTGAACGATACGTTTTCAAAGCGTACTGCACCATTCTTAACGTCAGTCAAACCGTGCTCTGGAGACTCAATAGCAGGCTCCTCGGAAAGAATCTCTCCGATTCGACGCACACTGGTAATGGCGCGAGCAGTAAGCAAAAACACGCCAGAAATCATCATAAGAGAGTTCATGATAAGCAGTACGTAACTCATGAAGCCCGTAAGCTCACCAACTCCCAATCTACCAGCCATAATCATCTGGCCGCCAAACCAAAGAATGGCCACGTTAGTGACATACATTGAGGCCTGGAAAATAGGTAGGTTTAAGACGGACGTTCCAAAGGTCTTTGTAGCAGTCTGCGCATACTGGGTATTAACTTTTTCAAAGCGCTCGGAGACGTATCCTTCACGGACATATGCCTTGATTGCGCGCACCGCAGCAAAGTCTTCCTGCAGTGCCTCGTTAAGCTTATCCATTGCGCCTTGCATAACGCGGTACAAAGGACCAACGCGCTTCACAATAAAGAAGAGCGCAATGGCCAAGAAAGGCAGCACGGCAAAATACACTACTGCTAGCTCTGGGCTCATAATAAACGCCATAACCAAGCCCATGACCAGCATAATTGGTCCACGCATAAACGGGCGCGTACCCATTGCAAAGGCGTTCTGAATAATGGTTACATCAGAGGTCAAACGCGTTACCAAAGAGGATGAGTCGTATTTATCAAGATTTGCAAAAGCAAACTCTTCCATACGGCGATATTCATCTTGTCTCAGTTGGGCGCCTAGTCCCATAGCCGCTTTTGCTGAGTAGCGAGCATAGCCAATGCCGGCAAACATGGCGAGAAGAGCAAAGACAACCATAACGGTACCGTTTACAAAAACAGTCTGAAGGTTGCCTTGCAAAATACCCCGGTCAACAATTTGAGCCATAAGTACAGGAATCACTAATTCGAGTAGGGACTCTGCAAATACGCAGAGTCCCGACAAAACAAAATCCTTTTTGTACGCGCCAAAGTGGTCCAAGACAACCTTTAACTCAGCACGAGCAGATGGAGCCTTTTCTTCTACAGAAGCATCATTCATTGTTAAAACACCACGTATCTTACTGTCTTGCTTTGCTTGATTTGCTTATGCCTCTTTTGGAAGCGTCTGAAGCGAAACCTCCTTGAGCTGCTCATTAGAAACAGGCGAAGGAGCACTCGACATCAAATCAGAGCCAGAAGTAGTCTTTGGGAATGCCATGACATCACGGATGGAATCGGCACCTGCAAGCAACATGCATACGCGGTCAAGGCCAAGTGCAAAGCCGCCCATTGGAGGTGCACCAAACGTCAAAGCCTCCATCAAGAAGCCAAACTGAGCCTTTGCACGCTCTTCAGTAAAGCCGAGTTTCTCCAGAATCTTAAGCTGCAGCTCAGCGTTGTGAATACGCATTCCACCACCGCCGGCCTCAAAGCCATCCATAACAAAGTCATACGTATACGAGCCCATAGCCAGAGGATTGGTATCCAGAAGGTCAAGCTCATCCTCACGAGGAAGCGTAAAGGGCTGGTGCTCAGAGGCGTAGGACTGAGTTTCCTCATCCCAGTGGAACAGCGGGAAGTTAACAACCCAAAGGAAATCATGACCTTCTCGCGGTACATCCAGGACCTTTGCCATATGCAGGCGCATACCACCAAGAATCTCATCTGTCTCCAGGCGACCACCCACAGCAAAAAGAATCAAGTCCCCTGCCTCAGCAGACATTTCTGCACGCAGTGCTTCAAGCTCTTCTGGCGAGAAGAACTTGGTGATAGGACCTCCCACGGAACCGTCCCCTTTAAAGGCGACCCATGCAAGTCCCTTGGCACCAAAGCTGGCGGCCACCTCGGCAAGTTTATCTACCTGAGAGCGTGGCCAGGTACCTGCGTCCTTAACGTTGATTGCCTTAACGTACTGGCCATCAGTTGTTGCAGCAGAACTAAAGAGCTTAAAGCTGGACTGCTTGAAGACCTCGGAAACATCGTGGAGCTCCATACCAATGCGGGTATCAGGCTTATCGGAGCCGTAGGTATCCATTGCGTCCCAGTACTGAATCTTGCGCAGTGGAGCTGGGAACTCGATGCCCATCTTTGCAAATGCATCACCCAGAATATCCTCAAGCTCGGCCATGACATCTTCCTCGCGGACAAATGCCATCTCCATATCAACCTGTGTAAACTCAGGCTGACGATCTGCACGAAGGTCCTCATCGCGGAAGCACTTAGTAATCTGGTAGTAGCGCTCAATACCGCCAATCATCAGCAACTGCTTTAGCAGCTGTGGAGACTGTGGCAGCGCGTAGAAGTTTCCGCCCTGCATTCTGGATGGAACTAGGAAGTCACGAGCGCCCTCAGGAGTAGATTTGAACAGCGCTGGAGTCTCTACCTCGGTAAAGTCACGCTTATGGAAAGCCTCACGAAGCGCAAACGCAAAATCAGAACGCATACGAAGATTCTGTGCCATCTGAGGACGACGCAGGTCAACGTAGCGGTACCTCAAGCGAAGGTCCTCGTTAACGTCAATGTGGTTCTCAATTTGGAATGGTGGAACAGCACTAGTATTAAGAACCTCAATCTTTGAAGCAAGTACCTCTACCTCACCGGTAGCAAGAGCCTCATTGGTCTGACCTTCAGAACGATGCTGAACCGTACCGGAAATCAGAACAGGCCACTCAGGACGAATAGTCTCTGCAGTTGCAAATGTTTCTGCATCAACATCTGGGTCAAACAGAATCTGGGTCAAACCCTCGCGATCACGGAGGTCAACAAAAATCAGGCCACCAAAGTCACGACGACGCCAAACCCAACCAGTGAGCGTAACGGTCTGACCGATATGCTCTGCACGAAGCTCACCGCAGGTATGCGTATGCATGCTGTGCAAATCGACAGCTGCGTGAGCGGAATAATTCTGGGGGTTTTCTGAGGAACAATCCATTTTTATCCTTTCGTCTTTGCTTCCCTGTGCCAAATCGGAAAGCGCCTTCAAGACGGCAAAAACGTGTAGACGGCACGTTCTTGCTCATAGATAAACCATTGTACTCTCCAACCTTCTGCTGAATCCTCTCAATCTGAACTTAAGCACAATCACGCAGAATAAATAACTCATGTTCACGCTTTTACGCTAGACTGAGGTTGATACGCATAAGCCAATAACAGGGCGAGAAGAACTTGGAGCTTTTCATGGCCTATAAAGCCGCTGTATTTGATCTAGACGGAACACTTCTGAACACCATTGTTGATCTTGCTTGGGCAACCAATTACGCCCTTGAGCAGTTCAACATGCCTACCTATACCGTTGATGAGGTCCGTCAGATGGTTGGAAATGGCGTTGCAAAGCTTATCCGTGACGCCGTACCAGAGGGTACCGATGATGCAACATATCAGCGCGTACTCGCATGCTTTAAGGAGCACTACGCTGATCACAGCTTGGATAACACTGCGCCCTACCCTGGCATCCTTGATGCGGTTGATACGCTCAGAGCAGCGGGCGTTAAATGCGCTGTTGTTTCCAACAAGCCAGACTTTGCTATTGCAGATCTAATGAGCAATTTCTTCCCAGGCAGATTTGACTTTGCTCTGGGTCAGCGAGATGACCTTAAAAGAAAGCCTGATGCTGAGCCTGTCCATTACGCCCTTGCTCAAATTGGTGTTGATCCTCGAGACGCTGTCTATATTGGAGACTCCGAGGTTGATGTTGCAACAGCACACAACAGTGGCATGCCTTGCATTAGCGTTACCTGGGGATTTAGAGATAAAGAAACGCTTCTAACTGCAGGTGCTACTACGCTTTGTGATACCGCAGAAGAAATGGTGCAAGAAATTCTCAAATAGTAGCACTAAAAATTACAACCATTCATCATTGCCGTTGAGCGAGAAAAAACGTCCGCTTGCCTATGCCTCTCAATTCATCTGAATAAGCGTATTCGGAGGGCGGTATAGTCAATAAAAGTGCGTCCATAATTTACGCGCAAGCGACGTGGAAAGGATTGCATCATGGGCAAGAAAAGTTCTGAGGTTCTCCAGATTTCTTACGAAGACCTGGTAGAGTACCTGCACAGCAATCACTCTGTGTACATGCAAGTCGGACACCAGGTTTATTACCTCACTGATGTTAACTTTGAGGCATGGAGAGCTCAAGACACCAGCATTAGAAACTCAAAGAACCACTTTGTAGATTGTTCTGAACTTGTTCCTACAGTAGACGAATTTCTCGCGCTTCCTTTTATTAATGGAAAAACAATTAAAGACGTTTTTGCACATGCAACGTTCTATGCATCCATGAAAAACGAAAAATCTGAGTAATTAAAAAATAATCAGCATTTTGTTGATTGCCCTTCAGCTAAAACAAGGACCTGTTAGCGCAGGTCCTTGTTTTTCATGTAAATTACAATCCTTAAGTAAAACGCCGAGGCAGTTCATATGCGGGTGATTATGATTCTGCAGCGTGTTAGCGTCGGCTTTT
>ERZ773018.177-NODE-177-length-42678-cov-5.148605_pt1 | contig 42678 bp, 70 predicted proteins | sample MGYA00580840_ERZ773018 | MGnify/ENA primary metagenome ERZ773018 (study PRJEB29015, sample SAMEA2738125) | human oral metagenome | biome: human oral; feature: human-associated habitat; material: saliva | place: China | collected 2256 ... | reverse complement strand
CGTTACCCACGAAAGTGGATACGGGAATACAATTGTTGACGGACGTGAGAAAAACCAATGGTTGAAATCTATTATTAACCGTTATTATCAAATTTTTCAGAGCACAGATATATCAGAGAAATAAACGTAAGAAATTTAGCTTCTAATCTAGCTGAAAACTAAATATATTCATTAAGGTTATTAGTTGATAATTTTGGTGAATAAATATATAATGAGGTAAATGAGTTTCGATACTCGTTTACCTTATTTTTATGTACATTTTAAGGGATGAGTTGGGAATTAAGGGAAGGGGTTTTTGGATGGGATACGACATAGTTGATTTGGATTCTAAATTGAAAGAATTATCCAATGAAATCATTGAAGACCTTGAGGTTCAGATATGTGACAGAGACAACATCAAATTCATACTTGTAATTGGTGACGTAGTTGAATCGTCGGTACGTGACATGTTAACGAGCAATGATGTTTTCTTATCGTATCGTCGAGATTCGGATAACTTGAACGTTCGTGACGCTGAGGATACGTCGAGAAGCGTAATTGTGTACATTGAACCGAAGGGTAGAAATTGTTGGACAATTGGTGATTCCATAGATTTGAAAATTGGAATTATTGTTCGAAATCATGTGATTGGTTATAAAATAACAAGAAGATATAGCTTTTCAGCTAAAATTAAAAAGTAAGGAGTAATGGAACATGACAAAATTAAATTTATTAGACAAAGAAGTGGTACGTAAGGACGTACGAGAAGTAATGGAAGCATTATCGGAAAAGGTGTTAGTCAGTGAGTTTGCTCAATTTATCACAAGTGACTTATTGGTGAACAGCTTTACGGAAGAATTAGTGGAGTCACTAGAAGACGGTCGAGCAGACTTCTGTGCAAAAGCATCAAAAGTAGGTCGTCGAGTAGAATTGTGGGTATACCGTGAAGATACAGACCATGAGTCTTACGGAGATGGTGCTTTAGTTCAACGATTCGTAATTCGTGCTATGGCTGAGACACCAAATGCTGACAATCGCAAGTATGCTCATAAAACAGTGGAATTTATATTTGTAGAAGAACAGGAGTGATATCATGGATAAAATAAGATATCGATTCGCAGCCAATGACAAGAATTTATTATGGCGTAGATTTAAAGCCATCATTGATGGTTGGTCTGATGAAATTGAAAATCCGGGAGTAAGATGGTGTTTGAGAGATGAACGTTTGCATAATATTTGCGATGAACTAGTAACTGAGTTCAATTCAATCGTTTACGACGAGGACAACACTGGATATACGAATTTTGAGTTCGGCCCACAATTGAAATTGAACGTAGATTTTTCAGTTTTAGAATTAGTCGACCGTCGTAGCGAGGACGAGCTCTCGGATTGTAAGGTCGAAGTGACATTCGATTTTCACGATTTGAGTCATGAAATAACATATCGTTTGTCAAAAACAATGAATGTGAAGTTAAAGAAAGTGAAAGCTGGGTACATGTAAGGCGGTGTTCGTATGAGTAGAAGAAAAGTTTATAAAATTTATGACATTAACGAGATTGAGGACGAAGTAGAAATTTCACTATATACTTTCTCAAAAACCATCACAGACCGATATATTACTAGATTTTTAGATAAATCTAGTACTCTGGAGACTATCACAACACTTATTGAAACGTTGATAGAAAGTGATTACGATGAATTGAAAGTCGTGATTGATGACTGTGAAGATTTGGTGTTTGAAATTGTAGCGTCCACGGATTGGATTGTTAGATGTGTTAACGGTGTATATCATGTGGATACTAAGGTTCAATTTTTGCTGAAAGATGAGAAGTATAGTAGAAACTGTGAACATAGTGAGCTGTATCGAGTTAACATTGTAATTAAAGGATAATTTGGTTTGTATAAATAATCATATAAAGAAAGTGGGTAATTTTATGTATCGTATGTATAGAGTTTTAAATTTCAGTGATTTACTAGATAAAGTATTCGACTACTTATCAGAATTTGCTGCATCGGTTGGAGAACCATATGTTGAGCAATATTTAATTAGTATTAGCATCGCAAGTGAAATCGCCGAAGCAATTCGAGCAGTGATTCAAATACATGAGTACAAGAAGCAAATCGACTATTTTGACGATTGTGAAAGTGTTCATCTAACAGTGGAAACATCACGAGATGATTTTAGTGCTATTGAAACAGATGAAGATGGTACAATGAGCATTTGGGTTAGACTGGAGTTTAAAGTTGTGGATGAAGATAACGAAGATGTTGAATCTTACGCTCGATTTAACTTCAAAGTTCCAATCAAAGGAGTGAAATAATGGGTGAATTTTTGATGGACTTAGAAGAACGTCCAATGTTGGAGGATTTCATGTTCGAGTTCACAAAAAATATTCCAAAATCTAATGCGTTGTTTAATAAATACGATGACCGTGAGTTACAAGTTAAATTGGTGGACGTGATTGAAGACGCAATCAACACGGATGTGAAAGTAACTCACGAGTACATCATCGAGAGTGACGATTTATTTGGAGATTATAAGTGGACTATCTCATGTGAGAAAAAGAACCGTGGTGTGTTTAAAGGTCGAAATGAATTTAGTTGTGCTATTTTATTAGAATCAACACTACAAAGTGTGGATGGAGTGGAAACTTATTCTCACTCACATCGTACATATATAGAATGTGTATACATTTGATACTAGAAAGGATGAATAAATATGAAAGAGAACTTGGTATATGAATTAAATGAGGTAATGCGAGAATTAGGAGCAAGTGGTCAATCCATCAATGCGATTAGAAATTCACTTGACCATAAAATTGCAGATGGAGTCAATGAGATGTTTGGAGATTACACACGAGCTGAGGATTTACGAGAAAAATTAATCCATTTCGCTAGACTTCATGATGAGATTCACTATATGTTCGATAAGCTTCAAAAGGAGGTCAATAGACATGAATAATCAAAAACAATTAGATGAATCTAAATTAATGGATAAGATTGAAAATCTAGTAAAATCATTTAAAGATTATATTGAGTCACACAACGAGACGTTTGACACTAGTGAATCGAAAGTTATCGATGGACTGAGAGATGCTCTGGACATTGTCATTCGTGGAGATTCTGACGACAAATCACTATTGATTGCTGAACACGAAGGATATCGGACATATGCTCGCATAGTATGGGGTATGGAAGCTTTCGATATTATGTTCTATTTAGTTGAGGACACTGTACTTGGTGGTGTGGTTGTAGGAAGTAATCACTACGTGATTTATAAAGCAGATGTTTGTAAATAACGATTAGAGGTGGATTTGAGTAATGAGTGAATTTATTTTGAGCAAGAGCAATGCTCGTGAGAAGACAATTGAGATTGTGGATAAACACAGTGAGTACATCGAAGGGTATGACGTGGAATTAGTTGATTATGTAAGAAGTGATGACATATTGGATGAAATCATGAATTCTATTGAAGAAGGATTGGACAATTTATCTAGTAGAGTATCGTTCAATCTTTCATGTGGTGAATTTGGGGTTGATGTTGATGTAACGGTTTATGAAATCGAACAAGATAGTTTGTACGCAACTAGCGTATTGAATCCAGAATTTTCACGATTGGTGAAACTATATATTTTTGCGGAGGATTACTCAGTGGACGAAGATTATGTCATTTGTGATGACGTATACTACAGAATTGATATATTGAGAGAGGATTGATTATTGGATGAGTGAGGTATATAAAGTTAGTGAAAGTGAAATTATTAAAAACACCGGGAATTTCATAGATAACGCATGCGTTTGGACATCTGGTAATAATTCCAATATCGTAAATTTCGTGAATAGTGGTGATGTTTTCGAAATCATTATTGATATGGTACGTGAAGGTATTGAAAATCCAACACAATGGTATGAAAAGAACTATAGAAATGGTGACTATGAAGTTGATTTACGAGTACAAGTAACTAAGACAGAGTGGCGGAGTATGAAAGCTTATTTAGCAGGAGTCAAAGACGACGTTGAACCACATGGGACACTACTTGCTGTCAAGCTTGGCGTTTACGCAATCGATTACAATGTGGGTGAAGCTTATAATATTTGCGATGGTACTTACACTGTCGTAGCTGAGTAGAGGGGTGAAATAATGGCTAAGAAATATAAGATTAATGACCAAGAATTCTATCGACAATATTCACGATTGGTGAGTGACTTCGTGCAATTTGTGAGAGAACAATCAAACGGATGTTATAGCGACGGGATTTCTTATGCAGATACACTTAAAATGGATGTATTTGATGACGATAATACTTATGAGTTGGTGAAATCATTCACGGACGTATTCATGTTGGTGAACAAGGACTCTATTACATGCTATTTTCAGTGTGGGATGTTCGACGTGGAGGTGTTGTTAGAACACAACTATGATGATTTACAAGAAGTTCTTGACACATTAGGTAGTGCTTTAATTGAATATACATTTAACATTAAAGATTACTATCGTCGACTTTATAAATTTTCGTCAGTTTTCAACGTTGAAATTGATAAATAATTATTTGTAACATGAACGTAACATTAAAATTCACATCTAGGTCTTTACTCTGTGGAATAGCTATGTTATACTAGATAGACGAGGTGGTTATATGAAGTTAAAACAAATCGGTCTATCTAGCATGATTCTAACTGGATTATTAGCAACGAATGCAGTACATGCACAAGACGAAGCGATTATTGAAGACAGTTCTATACAAGTGGTATCAATTTACAAGACATCAGAAGCTTCTAGTGTAGAGCAATTAAAGAAAGACTTGAAGGAAGCTTCTACATATTACAGAGATGTTATCTCTAAACGTGATAATGTACAACGTCAATTGATGGAAGCGACAAAAGGGCAACAAGAGTTGCCACAAAACGCTTCAACTGATGTCGAAGATGTGAATGGAGCTAGTTTTAGTGGCGTTGCAACGTCAATGCCATTAACGTATACAGCGACATCAACTGGTAAGACAACAACAGTACAAACAGACGATGTTGAATCATTGAAGAAACAATTGGAGTTAGCGAATGCTACAATTGACGACACGAAAGATGTTTATGTGAATGTACTCTCTCGTTACGAGAAAGTTTTTGAAACAATCAGTGATGAAGATATTAAAAACATCTTAGAAGAAAACACACTTTTTGACCGTGAGGAATTCAATAAATTATTAAACTCATTGGTATCGAAAGCTCGTGAGACGAAACGAATTGCTGATGAAAAAGCTAAGAAAGAAGCGGAAGAAAAAGCTAAAAAGGCAGCTGAGGAGCAAGCGAAGAAAGAAGAATCTGCTAAAGAAGCTGCTCGCAATCGTCAGATTACGACTGTGGACTTTGCTCCAATTGACCCGAATTTCTCAGCAGCAATTAATGGCGGAGCTTGGGGTAACTGTACATACTATGTGTATAATCGTGTAGCTCAATTAGGTAAACCAATTCCGTCTCCATCAATGGGGCATGCGTTCATGTGGTCTGATAGTGCAAGAAGTATGGGATATAATGTATCGCACAATCCGAAAACGGGAACAATCGCTGTATTCCGTCAAGGTGTAGCTGGTTCTGACCCAACTTACGGCCACGTTGCTTTTGTTGAGAAAGTATTTGCGGATGGTTCAGTTTTAGTGTCTGAGATGAACGTGCAAGGATTGAATGTTATTTCAACACGTATCATTAGTGCAAGTGATGCACAATTAACAGAGTTTATTGATGTAGGATTATAATATAAGGAGAGAAGGTAACGTCACATGGTGAATAAAGCTAGTGTAAGGATGCTAGAATCTGAATTGGAGAACGCATTATCTGAGTATGTTCGTGATGTGCATTTATACTCTGGAGATACAATCATGTGTCGTCCAATCGTCGACGGTCATGTTCAACCAAATGTACAATTACTGATTCAATTGAGAGCTGTTAGAATACCATCCGTGGAATTGAATGATTTAGTAGTGGAATTTGAAATTAGATGTAATATTGTAAATAAGAGTGATTTAATTGATGCTTTGGGCGGAGAGTCTAAGTGCGAGAGATTATTTAGTGAAATAGAAAGTACGGTTATTCGTAGTAAAGTACAATTCAGTAATGAAGTTGCAGTTGAAGAAATCATCAATATCGGAGGTAATCAGTATGTACGTAAACGTTAGACGAGCAGCTAAACTAAAACTATTGGTTAGCGACTTGCAAGACAACTTGGAAGAATACATTCACGATTTACGAATTGAAGACGATTATATTTGTGGTTACTGGAATGATAAAGATTTCTTACCAGACGATGTTGAGATTGTACTTGACGCTTCGGTCACTGACGTGAAAGTTGATGGACTGAATGTTGATTATATTATTACATATAAAGTCGTGAATAAACACGATAATGATGAATTACTGAGTGAGAATGAGTTGGAACGACTAAGAGAAACATTCAATCAGATTGAGAATTTGAAATTCCGTTATCGAATTTCGATGTACAAATCGGTTTATTATGAGTAGGAGTGAATTGACATGGGATACAAGGATATGAAATTACCAGTGGATTTGGACGCTATTCAAGAAGAATTACGAAATTATGTTACAAACATTGAGAAAATTGGTGACGATACTTTTTCTGGAAATTGGATTCACGATGGTAAGATATACGACAATGTAGTAATACCAGTTAGATTATGTTTCATTTTCAATAGTGGGGATGGAAGTAATGGTGACGCTCATCTCAACTACACGGTTTATTATGTAGTGGATGATTTAGGCGCTTTGTACAATGGACTAGTAGGAGTACTTGAAGACGCAGAAATTGTTGCTTTACGTAATGATATATCTATCATCGAAGAGTACGAACAAAAAGAACGAGTTTCGTTTTATAATTTAGAAATTGTTTAGAAAGCGAAGTGATAATTATGTTAAAATCAAGTTCAAGTATAGCAGTTGATTTAGAAGCTGTGAAACAACAATTAGGATTTTGCTTGGAGAACATCTCAATGTCGGACGTGGATTCAGTTTATGGATTTTATCGTTATGATTACAAAGGATACGAACCGATTAGGGTAAATGTTCAAGTTAAAATTCATAGCGTTGAGATTGACACTGCGTCTAATTCAATTGAGACGATGATTGCGTTAGATGTTACAAACAAAGAAGACATCTATTTCAAAGCGAACGTAAGTGAAAACTTACGTAGTTGCATTCGTCGAGATGTAGAACGAATTGAGTACGGTTTAATAACAAATTATATTGATTTAGATGGGGTACGGTTAGTACCGTAATGATTTAGGAGGAACGTATGTTAGAGTCTAAAGGACAACCAATTTTTAAAAAGATTCTCGGATTTATTGGCAAATGGCTCAAGCGATTACTGGTTTTCACAGTAATCGCTATTGGTTTAGCTGGACTATTCGGATTGGGATTTGTGTATCACACATTACAATCCGTACCAGAAGTGGATGTCACTAAGTTCGAGATTAAAGGAAATTCAAATATGTATGCAAATGACGGTGGCTTGATTTGGTCAGATACTGAACGAAGACGAGATTATATTCAGTATAGGGATATCCCACAAGATTATGTCAACTTGCTTACAGCAGTGGAGGATAATGATTACTTTGAACACGGTGGCTTTTCGATTAAAGCAACACTTAATGCGTTTTGGTCTGTTGTCAAAGAAAAAGTGTTTAAGAGTGGAAACTCACGTGGTGGTTCTACATTGACACAGCAATTAATTAAGAACCAAGTATTCTCACAAGACGTAAAAGACCGTACTGTCACACGTAAGATTAAAGAAATATGGTTATCGATGCAATTGGAATCAAACTATTCGAAAGAACAAATTTTTGAATGGTATGTGAATAGTATTGAATTAGGTGAGCGTTCATTTGGAGCGAATACGATTTCATTAACATACTTTGGTAAATCGATTTCAGAATTGAATACTGGAAGTGACGAAGACTTATCGAAACTTGCAATTATAGCAGGACTTGGTCAAGCACCATCAACGTACAATTTGTACGACAATCCAGACGCTGTGGACGAGAGACGATATGAAGTACTATTGTCTGCTGTTAGACATGGTAAAATATCACAAGAACAAATGGATAGAATTAATAAAATTCCAGTTACAGATGGATTGAAAGAACGATTCTGGCGAGACGAAGTAGTGTTGCAATCAATGACGAAATACTCAGCACATATTACAGCTACACTTCGACAAGTAAAACAATTGGGATATGACATTGAGAAAACACCATTGCAAATTTATACTACATTAGATAAAGAAGCTACTGATAAACTTCAATCTATCGTTGATAATGCACCAGACTTGCGAACAGATGAGCAACAAGTTGCTGCTACAGTGATTGATAATGAAACTGGATATGTGATTGCACAAGTCGGTGGTCGTTATCAAAATGAACCAATGAGCTTGAATCGTGCGATTCAACAAAATCGTTCAACTGGTTCATCTATTAAACCATTATTAGATTATGCGCCAGCAATTGAGTATTTAGGATATGGAACACAAACTCAAATTTCGGGAGCAGCATATCAATATCCGGGAACAAACTCGGTAGCTTATAACTATGGTGGGGCAGTTTACGGAATGGTGGATTTACAGACAGCTCTAAGATTGTCGTTGAACACAACAGCGAACAGATTGTTGGATGAGCGTGTAGGTTCACAGTTAGCTAAGAAATTCATGTCAAGAATGAAAGATTTAGATGTGAAGGAGACTTATGGTGGTGCTGACGCTTTAGGATTGGACATGTCGACTGCGGATTTAGCAAGCGGTTATGCGGCTCTTGCAAGATACGGTTCGTATCAACAAGCACAGTATGTGACTGCGCTTGAATTTAGCGATGGTTCTAGAAAAGAAATTAAATTTGAACGTACACAAGCGATGTTACCGTCGACTGCATTTATCTTATTAAAGATTTTGGAAGGTGTACCGAAATACTCTGCTCGTGGAGCTGAGATGCCAGAAATGGCTGTAGCGATGAAAACTGGAACAGTTGCGTATGCGAAATGGATGCCAGACCATGCTGCTTCTGACGTTTGGATTGCTGCGACTACGAAATCAATTACGACCGCTATTTGGTCAGGATACGATATTCCAGAAGAAAATCACGTGTGGGACAACGCTGATACAAGACATGCTCTAGTGAAACAAATTATGCGTACATTCACGCAAGGTCGTGACACTAGTGAATGGTTAGTACCAGAAAATGTTGTGGCTAGTGGTTCTGGATTGTCAGCTCAATACTATCCAACAGTGACATATAAAGAACCAGATTATAGCTTGAAATCATTATATCTTTCGGACAACGAACATACGTTCGATAATCTATATGGTGACTCTAAACTCAAGTTGAAATCTTACGATAAGACAAGAGTAGATGCTAAGATGAAGGAATATAATGAAGCTGTAAAATGGAAAGATGAATTATCAGATGATGATAAGAAATTATACAATCAGATGATGACGGGTAGTGTGAGAAATAGCGAAACGGTGATTCCAGACGACGTTTATGTAAATACAACAACATCTACTGAAAATAGATAAAACAAAAAGAGAAGTCTACAATTAAGACTTCTCTTTTCTTTTAATATCGTTGCTCAAAAGTATATTTATCTTGAGCTGGAGATTGACTTTGTGGTAAGTGGATTCGAGTCACTTTACCAACGACTTCTTCTGACAATTGCATTTTTGCTGACATTGGTACGTATCCAAGTAGGAACTCACCAATATAACAAGCAATCGCATTCGGGTCGTATGGATTAGTTGGTTCTGGTACCAGACGAGCTGGGATTTCAGAAACCACCACACCACCTTGATTCTTGAGAATTGTCCAATCGAATTCATCAACTAATTCAATATTTGGACGGAATTTCATTCCAACGATTGTTACACTCATTCGTTTCACCTCTTTTATTTTATTGTAACTTCATTATAACACAATTGTGAATAGAGTACAGACCTAAAATTGAAACAAACGTCTTTACTCAAAATCGATATTGTGTTATAATAAATGAATAGAAAGGATAGGTGACTATGTTTAAACGAGTAACAATTGCAGCGACGATGACAGTACTCTTAGGAATTGGAGGTCAATCATCGTCTGAAAAAGTTGAGGTGGTGCAAGTTATACCACGAGTGGAGTTGCTACGAGCTGAAACGAGTAAAGACCAACTGAAAGCTTATTTCATGCACCAATTACGTCAGTCTAGTTTAAAAGAGAATGAAATCGAAGGAGGACTCGACGGATTGAGTAAAGCAACTACCACAGCGGAAGTAAAGGAAGTTTATGGTAAGTACGCACAAATCGAACTTGACCGTATTCAGCAAAAACGTGATGAAGAAGAAAAAGCCAAGAAGGCAGAAGAAGAACGCATTGCTAAAGAGAAAGCTGATGAAAAAGCTAAGGCTAAGAAGGCAGAAGAAGAACGTATTGCTAAGGAGAAAGCTGAACAAGAAGCTCAAGCTCAACAAACGTACTCAGGTTCATCTGTAAGTAATAGTGGTGTGAAAATTTCATTATCGCAATTCATGTTTGATGGTGTGGTATATAGTGGTGGATTTAAGTTCACGTACTATTCACAAAGTGTATTACCGGGAGGCGGACTAAGTATTCCGGGACGACACGTAAATGCTGACGGATTCGTTTCCGATGGTGATGGATATATCGTTCTAGCAGGAAGTGCTCCACTTGGAACAGTTTATGACACACCATTTGGTTACAAAGGAAAAATATACGACCGTGGAACATACGGAAATCACTTAGATGTGTATGTACAATAATGTTGAGAAGGAGGTTGACACATGGTATTTAGAAGTGATAGAGACATCGTGATTGGCAACATTCATGAGCAAGCTCAAAGGACACTAGGACGAATTCGCACGAATAAATCGGATGAGGTTGATGAGTGGATTATTGTGAGTGCGTTAAATGATTGGAAACAAGGTACTAAGTTAGTGTTATGGATTTTAGGACTTGGTATTCCGTCGATTATGATTGGTTTAGCGTATATATTTGGACAGTGGGGTAATCAAACACTATTTCGAGGTATTGGATTGGTGACACTTTTTGTATGGTTAGCTGTATTGTATCGTTATTCTAGATTGAATAGTGAATATAAACGTATTCGAACTGAATTGTACGATAAGGAATTCACGAAAATTGGAGAACGATTATACCGAGCGAACGAGTATCGTCGTGATAACATGGAAACGTACTATCCGAATGCGTCTAATTACGATTTAGAGTACAAGGATGATGATGAAACATTCTTCTTACGTGGTATGATTAACTTTAATCAGTTATTACGTATCACGAATTCATCCAATAATGGTCGAGTGTCGATGGTGTTGAATCATGCTCGTAAGCCGATTCGTCATGCAAATATTACAGTACGCATTAGTAATGCTGATGATTTACCAGATGAGTTTCTACAAGAATGTGTTTATCAATTAGAACACGTAGAACTTGTAGGTGTATCGACACTGTCAAGTGACTTCGGGTATGTATATGAGTTCGCAAATTTAGAGATTAATGTACGTATTCTCAAGGATAAGCAATATGAAATCATGTTGGAAGATTATCAAAAATTAAATGGTGAGGTTGATTAATATGTTAAATTTAATGGCGACAGGTACGGGTACTAAGTATATTGTATCAGAAGGTGTTGTGGTAGTAATGGTATTGGTTTATATCATGCTAGCAGTTATTGCACTTATGACAGCTATCGTTTCTCTAGTTGCGAACTGGAAATTGTTTGAGAAGATGGGATATAAGGGATGGCAAGGCATCATTCCATTCTATTCAGAGTATATTCTAGTAAAAGAATTGTATGGCTCTGGATGGTATTTCTTACTATTATTAATTCCAATCGTAAATATTTATTACGCATGTGGATTGATGAATCGACTCGGTCAACGATTCCATAAATCATTACGTTGGCGTGTCGTACTGTTGATTATATTCGGTATGTACGGTGAATGGATTTTAGCATTTAGTGATGATGTATACGATAAAAGCGTCAAGTTCTAAACTTGATGCTTTTTATTTTGAAATTAGGTCTGTACTCAAATGAGAAATGTGATATACTATATTTGTAATTAAGATTTGAAATGAGGTTTTTTATTATGAAACAAAAGGAAATGGTTAAATATTTAAACGAATCAGATGTTATTCGATTGATGAAGAATGGAACTCGATTTAGTCGAGTGTTAGATTTAGAATTAACAGAAGCAATTGAGCGATTGTTGGACATCGAGATTCATAATGGAGTTATGCGCGGTACGTATGACCGTGAATCGGTAAAACATGTTATTGACATTGCAAAAACAAAAGACCATGAGTATGATTATATCATCAATATTAAAGGTCGAGTAATGGTTGAATTAATGCCAGACGTGGAGTATTCAATCCGTGGGTATGCGAAGGATTACGATGACGCATTGAAAACTACAATGAAGTTATTACACAAAGCTAAGAAAATGGACGACGCATTGCGTAAGTGGTAATCAGAAAGGAAGTGCTTGAATGGATAAGTTAACCAATGGCGCTAATTGGACATTCAATGGTTACATCAATGGAGTACAATTCGATAACAGTCATATCTATCAAGATACATTAACTGTATTGGGATATTGGCAAGCAGCTAAAGAACAATTCAAGGACGGTCGAGTACATCCATTCACGGATAATCATTTCACTAAGCCAGAATGTACAAGAGCGATTAAATTCGCATTTGAGAGCTTACAAAATACAAATGTACGCGGTAGCATGACAGCTGTAGAGTTAGTTGGATATTTAGCTAGACTAAATTTAGTTTTGGAAGACAGCGAAACACTTGAAGATTACCGAGAACGTCTATTAAATTATATTTTGGAGAACGAGGACTTGAGTTACCACACAGACCACTTACAGTGGTACATAAAGGTAGCACAATTAAATACAAGGAGAGTGTAAAAATGGCAGAATTACAACCAACGCAAAAAGAAGTGGATTTATTCGAAGAAAAGTACGGAACAATTAAGTCTAAGTTATCATTCCGATTAGCATTGCGATTCCATATTCCAATGTGGATTTGGGTCGTAGTATTACTTTTTGCGATTGCGATGCCAGATACATTTGTACAAATCGCACAGAATTATGGATTGTTGATTTTGCTAAATGTGTTTTTAATTCAATCGTCAGTTGAAACGTCGAGACAAGCAGCTCTTTGTGAGTTACAGTATCAAAAAGCTCGATTTTATATGTTTAAAAGACAACGACGTGGTTACTATGAAATGCTTCAAGAAGGATTAGCAGGCTCTGGTAGTTACAAGCTATCGTACTTGTTAGTTGGTGTGATTTTCACCTTGGTGAGTCATTTCACAAACTGGGTCGATTATCGTGTGATTTTTGGCTATTTATTGGGATTCTTAGTTGTGAATCTTGCAATGTCATTTTCGGTTTATAGAGAAATGTCTAAGTTGAAATCTTACAAATCTGAATTAGAAGCACAAACAATAGAAGTGAATGATTTCAGAGAACGGGTGATTGACGAGTTAACAGATTATGTGAGATGTCGTCACGGTTGGTATATTGAAACTGTAGATGGTGAGACTGTAGATGTCGCATTTGCTATGGCATACGTACATGAAATGTTGAATAAATGTGGTGTACATGAATTGAATGGTACATTAAAAGAAGTGCTAGAAAATGCAGTCGTACGTCGTAATAATTGGACTGATGACGTGGAATTTCAATTAAAATATATCGAAGCATTGATTAATTTAATTCCATTGATTCAAGAAACTGCACCCGGTAGATATCCAGAATATAGTGATACTAAAGCAATTGTGAAGGAATTTTTAGATTAGAAAAAAAAAATGTCTTCAAGGTGTTGACACAATTTGCAATCTGTGTTATTATAATGATGTTGATTCGATTTTACCCTTTTTTGCGAATCAACTCCCAACATTAGGAGTTGGGTTTGACATCTGCGTCCCATCTTTTGCCAGTGGGACGCCCTCCTTTTGGATAGATGGCAGAGTGGTTTATTGTATCGGTCTTGAAAACCGACGACGGTCGTGAGGTCGTCCGTGAGTTCGAATCTCACTCTATCCTTTCAAGCCTTGTCACTTACGTGGTTCAAGGATATAAAAACCATATGGTTGTGAGTCCACTCAAATCTCCGCGGATGGTATAAAGGTGAGACTCACTAATTAATGAGATGTAGCCAAGTTGGTAAGGCAATAGACTTTGAATCTATGTAGCAGTGGTTCGAGTCCACTCATCTCAATTTTATGACCTATAGTTCAGTGGTAGAACGCTCGGCTGTTAACCGTGATGTCGCAAGTTCGAATCTTGCTGGGTCAGTTTATACGAATTTAGCTCAGTTGGGAGAGTGTCTGCCTTATAAGCAGAAAGTTGCAAGTTCAGGTCTTGCAATTCGTATCGCACACTAAGTGTGCAATCAATCAGTGGATGTGGTGGAATTGGCAGACACGCTGGTTTTAGGCACCAGTGCTTCATGCGTGAGAGTTCGAGTCTCTCCATCTACATTTTAAATATTTAGGTCTCATGGTGAAGTGGTTATCATACTGTTCTGTCAAATCAGAGTCACGGGTTCAATTCCCGTTGAGACCGTATTTTTACATCGTTCGACTAGCGGTTAGGTCACAGCTCTTTCACAGCTGTAGCACGAGTTCAAATCCCGTACGGTGTATAGTGTTGATAGAAGCATTTGTAGGTTGATGCGGTAAGGAGAGGTAACGTTACTTCTAGGGAAGTCGGTTCGAGACCGACCTATCACATTTTAGTATAAAAATAGATTGCTAATTTAACTGGAGAAAATAACGAGCTTCTACCTCGTCGTTGTAGGTTCGAGTCCTACGCAATCTGTTAAATATTACATGGACGGTTAGTTTAATGGAAAAAACGTGAGTCTACGGAACTCAAGTCACGGGTTCGACTCCTGTACTGTCCTTAAATTTTGGATTGTTAGCTCAACTGGTAGAGCAATCGGCTTTTAACCGATGGGTTGTTGGTTCAAGTCCATCACAGTCCATAAATCATGGTGGTTATGGTGGAATTGGTAGACACACTAGACTGTGAATCTAGGTCATTGTGGGTTCAAGTCCCACTAATCACCCTTAAACTTAGGATTGATAGCTCAGATGGTAGAGCGTGGGTGTGAAGCTCCCAACGTCGGTGGTTCGAATCCATCTCAATCCATAAATCAAGGACTTTTAGCTCAGTTGGTTAGAGCACTCGGCTCATAACCGAGCGGTTGTAGGTTCGACTCCTACAAAGTCCATTTATTTTTGGCGATATAGCCAAGTTGGTCGAAGGCGGTGGACTGCAAATCCACTATTCGCTGGTTCAAATCCAGCTATCGTCTTTTATTCTGTGGGTATGGTGGAATCGGCAGACACATCGGACTTAAAATCCGGTACTCAGTAGAGCGTGAAAGTTCAAGTCTCTCTACCTGCATTTGCAAATAATTGCAAAATTTGTTTTATCATAGAAGATTAAACAAAAATAAGGAGGAATTCATGTGAAAAAGGCAAAACGACTTTTATTATTGTCTACTTTATTAATAGTACCATTATTGGCGTCGTGTGGTAATAAGGATATTCTCGGATTAACATATACATTTGAATATGCTCAAGTTAAACTTCCGGACGGAAAAATCATCGACGGTCAAGTCAAGGAATGGGCACGAGAAGATAAGACTGATAGTATTCGTGTGACATTTAAAGATGGAAAAGGTACGTATTTCACGCACGCTACAAATGTAGTATTGTACAATAAGTAGAAAAAGAGGTCAAACTTATTGCGGATATAGTTTAGTTGGTAAAACGGTGGTCTTCCAAACCATTGTGGCGAGTTCGAATCTCGTTGTCCGCTTTTAATAAATATTTCGGCCCGTTGGTCAAGCGGTTAAGACACCGCCCTTTCACGGCGGTAACACGGGTTCGAGTCCCGTACGGGTCATTAACCATAAATGTCAATGGTTATTTCATTTCGATAGCTCAGTTGGTAGAGCACTTCGCTGATAACGGAGAGGTCTTTGGTTCGAGTCCAAATCGAAATATCGGAAACGAACGGTTGCAAGACGTTCGGGTTTCGCTGATAAAATGCAAAGATTGTTCTTGCAAAACAATCGGAGCGACTCTAGAGTTAGATGGATTGGGGATACACCGAACTAATCACGGAGTAGACTCCCAAGCGTCGATATTATCACTGTTGTGTACGCATGATATATGAGTGACCGTTCTATTGTAGAATCCGGGGGTTGAGTGCACCTTTAAGCACTACGGCGGAAAAACAGTGATTATATTAAACGGGATTGGCTCAGTTTGGTAGAGCACTCGCTTTGGGAGCGAGGGGTCGTAGGTTCAAATCCTACATTCCGTATTGCACATTTGTGCAAAATATTTTAATTTGTGGAATAACATTTTTATGTTGTCACAGATATGTACCGTGCGTTAGACGGGAATTTACGTCTGTGGAGAGTACAAGAACTTGTGATTAGTATTTGAGTGAACTCAAATACGAAAGCATACTCAATGAAGCAGAAATGAAACATAAAAGTTTAACACTTTTTATAAGTTTTCAGTAACGGAATTAGCTCAGTTGGGAGCGCGTCTGCTTTGCAAGCAGAAGGTTGTCAGTTCGATTCTGACATTTTCCATATGCCAATGATTCGAAACATGACGTGTGCACAACGTCACCTCATCATCCGAGGGTTTCGATTGTTGGTATAGATAGGCGTTCATTTGTAGACGTCTTTAGTCTAACGTTAATGAAACCAACAGATTTCTTGTTAGATAATAACTCACTCAATATTGTATTTTGGAGCACAACGCAATGGTGTACGAATGTTCATTTAACGATGCTCGAACTACTGATATTGATAGTTACCATTGAGAATTGAATGATAATCCACAAAATTTAGTGGAACTATCAAAATTGATGTGGATACAAAAGACCAGCTCACTGGTGACAAGTCGACCGTAGATGTTGTCGTGGGTGAACGTTTCTGATGCAGGAATTACGGGACGCATCGGAAGAATAGACGGGTGGTGACCGTCGGTTGCTATGAAGTAACGCACCACAGATTTTTTATTTTTGGTAATTAATTTTATGGAGGAAAAGATGATGAAAAAGTTTTTTACGGATGAAAATGGTACATTTTATAAAGGATTCTATCGTGGATTTTTAGCAATTGTAACAATTGTGTTATTAGTGATTGCTCGATTTACATTATTGGTGTACATTCCAGTAAATACGGTGGGTGTGCAAGTAAATGCGTTCAGTGGAGTCAAGGATACGACATTACCGACCGGTTATCATGTAGTGATTCCATTCGTTGATAAAGTATACAAATTATCAACATCTGTTCAATCAAAAACGATGACAAAAATCACAACACAAACGAAAGACGGTCAATGGTTGAATACAGATATTGACGTAAAGTATAAAGTTAATAAAGACAAAGCGATGACTGTATTTGCGAATTATACAACACTTGAAAACGTGAATGAAAGTGTGGTTTCACCAGCTGTACAACGTGCGATTGAGTCCATTACTGGAAATTATGACATTTACGAGATTTTAGGTGCAAAACGTACAGAAGTATATAACGCTATTGACGAAGCACTAAAGAAAACGTTTGAGAAATACAACTTAGAATTCGTGTCATTTACCATTACTGACCAAGACGCTGGGGATGAGATTGAATCAGCGATTCGTAACGAATCTGTAAAACAAAAAGAAATCGATACTGCAAAACAAGAGCAAGAAAAAGCTCGTGTCGAAGCAGAGACGAAGAAAGTCCAAGCTCAAGTGGAAGCTGAAACATTATTAATTCAAGCTAAAGCGGAAGCAGAAGCGAACCAAGTATTGTCGAACTCTGTGACTGACAATCTCATTAAGATGAAAGAAGCGGAAGCTCGTTTGAAACACGGATGGGTGGAAGTCCAATCAAATGGTTCGGTTATTACAAATCATTAAAATTATAGCTCACATCTGTGAGCTTTTGAATGCGAGATATATCAGCGGTCAGATTGTCGGTCTCATAAGCCGAATGTCGTGGGTTCGAGTCCCACTCTCGCAATATGCGTGAATCAAAGACGTTTCTCTTTTGCGTCAGAAAATAATAATGAAGAATTAAGACGAGTGGATTCACGCTTACACTCGTTGGGTTTGAGTTTGCGGTTACTCGCTCGACTTCGTCGAGTTAAAATCGCATATTTTTAAGTTGGTAGTGTCAATGGTTAGCACGTCGGTCTCCAAAACCGAAAGTCTAGGTTCGAGTCCTAGTCGGCTTGTTTCTACAACACAAGACGTTCAGCATTAACGTCAGAAAATAAAAAATGAATTCTTTGGGATAGACGGTGTTGTGGTGCGAAGTGCAAGCGTCTTTTTCATCGGTGGTTGTCTAGTGGGGTTACACCGTCATCAAAAACCGTTTTTGAGAGACCGAAACATAGAGATTAAATTTGGAGTGGGTACGTCCCGCCAAGTTTGGGGTGTCATCACTCGTAATCGATGAACGGTCGTGTATCTGAGAGAAGTTGGTGGTGACAACGAGGGACTCAGTAATGTAATTAGTGTTACCGAAACGTCGTATCACCACGTCGGACTATGTACTGACATTGAATTGTCAACTAATTACATTTATTGCCAGTTTAGTTCAACAGGCAGAACACTCGACTTGTAATCGAGATGTCGGTGGTTCGATTCCATCAACTGGCATTTGGGTGCGCGTAAGCATCATACCAGATGTAATGAACGAGCGATAAGTTATATCTGAGTTGTGAGATTTTGACGCTCGATTTCATTCAAAATCTCATTTTAAATTGGAGAGTTACCCAAGTTGGTGAAGGGGACGGTTTGCTAAACCGTTAGGTCGCTGAAAAGCGACGCATGAGTTCGAGTCTCATACTCTCCATTGTTCTACGGAACATATAATATTTATAGTCAGGGCAGGGACTGTCCATTGAGCTTGGTAAATATATTTGCAAAAGCAAATACTTCCCAAGAAGCTCCATCTTTTATAAGTGGGAGTAGTTCACTACGCACAGTTAGTCAAGCGGCAACGACAACAGACTGTAAATCTGTTCTCATTCGAGTTCGGTGGTTCGAGTCCATCACTGTGCATTGCAATGTAAATCATTGCACTAAATTGATAGTTGTTCATACTATCAGACCTCCTTTCAAAATAGGTTGTCATATATTTGGCGATATGACAATCATCTCCTTTCCACGTGGTGTAGGCTACCACGTGGTTTTTATTTTGTTTAGTTTGTGAAAACATTCACAGACACTTTTACGACAATTTTTTACTTTTAGGTCTGTACTCAATTGGAGATTTCATTCTATTTGACCGAGATGTTTCAATTTAAGTTTACAAACACTTTGCTAGAAAATATAATATAAAAATTTTTGATAATTTTATTGTAATACTGTAGTGGTTCATGGTATAATAACAATGTGTTTAAATTTATTATTGAACGAAAGGAAGAAACATTTATGACACAAAACAAAAAATATTTATTACGAAAAATTGGAAAACGTGTATGCCACGTTGCGATGACAATTTCATCGGTAGCAGTAATCGCTTCAACTACGGTTAGTGCTAACGAAGTTGTTACTTCAAATGACGCTAACGTTACACTTACAACAGAAGCTAAAGATGATTCAAATGCTAAATTGTTAGAAACAATTAAGAAAGCAAAAGAAAATCATGTAATCGTTGAGTTGACTAAAGATGTCAACTATAAAAATGCAAGTGAAGCAAATGCTGACATTGATGGACAAATTAAGACTATTAACGGTCTTGTCGAATTAGTATCTAATGCGAACGAAAGATTATCAAAAGTTGTTGATGAAGCAACGAAAGCTGGTGTGAAATTAGATAAAGAAATTAAATTAACGTTGACACCGGGAAAAGAAGATGATTTTAAGAAAGCAGTAGAAGAAGCAGAAAAGAAATTAAAAGATTCTATCACTAAACAAACAGAAATTTCAAAATCTTTAACAGATGCGATTGCAAAAGCAGAACAAGCAGGCGTGAAAGTTACTGTTAAGGGTGAAAAGATTGTTACAGCTGAGGATGCTAATGAAGCTATCAAACAAGAACTCGACAAGATTGACCAAGCAATTCGTCAACAAAGCGAGTCGGTTTCAGTAGAAAGTAAAACTCTACAAGCTAAATTAAGCTCAGACTCTACTGCAACAAACAATAATGGTGTTTACCATCAAATTCTTAAAGGTAAATCATTATTAGACGAAGCTTCATCTGAGACTGTTCAAAGAAAACCAATGGACTTGATTGCTATCGTTGACTTTAGTTCATCATTGCAAGTGAAACGTACTGAGGCTCTTACACAATTGAAAACTTTAATTGAGAAGAACTTAACTGACGATGATAAAATTATGCTTCAAGGTTATATTTATAATAAAGAAGCATCTTACGCAGCTCACGGTGCTCAATTAGATTATTCTAAACTTAAAGAAGCGGATTGGGGAGTTGGTTTCTCAACAAAACTAATCACAAAAGCCGAAGCATTGTCAATTGTTGACAAATGGTTAGGAATCATTCCGCCAAATACGCCAAATGGGGTTGCAACATATTCAGATTACTTCAATGCTGCTACAAAAGCAATGGGCGATTTAGGTTTCAAGACTGATGACGCAGATGGTGCTACTCCAGTCAAGACAGTTCCGTTTGAAGAAATCTATACTTCTCAACCAAATAGACATCAAACTGTTTCTGTAATTCAATTTACAGACGGTTGGATGGATACTGAGAAAATGGACCCGACATTTGCTGATTGGGCTAAACAAAATGCTAAAACATTCATGTCTGTAGTAAACAGAAATCAAGTATCAGAATATGATAACAACGGTGAATTCTCAATTAATTCAATGAGAGCACTTGGACACCCTAATATTTATGAATCAACTGGAAAAGATAAAGAAGTTGTTATGAAAGAGATTTTAGAACAATTCGAAAATACTGCTGTTGAAAAATTCACGTCTAAGAAGAAAATTACTTCTAAAGGTGTCGTTAGCATCAAGGCGGATGAAAATGTTACATTAGTGTCAGCTAATCTTGTATCTCCAAGCGGAAACAAACAAGAACTAAAAATTGAAAATAATGCTGTTAGCGCAGAAGTTGATTTAACGGAGAAAGGCGATTATACTGTAGAATACGAATTCTCAGCTAAAAACAATGAAGCTGGTAATGTTACAGGTTCATTCGTTGTAAATAGTAAAGAAGAATTATCTGGGGATAAGGTCGACGCAGCTTCTAAAGATTTAGAATCGACAAAAGATGAGAAGACTGATAAATTAGTACCTACTGCTGAAATTGGTGTAGACGTAGAAAAGATTGTTATTTCAACAGACAAACCAGTGGTAGAGGATGTTAAAACAACTGCTCACAAAACAAAGACAGAAAAACAATTACCAAAAACAGGTACGGATGCTTCGACAATTACAATTGCTCTTGGGACTGTGTTTGCAGCATTAGGTGGACTTGTAGTTCGTAAAAAGAAAAACTAAAACCTAAACTTTAAAGCGTGGGAAACCACGCTTTTTTTTTTTTTATTTTAGGTCTGTACTCTATTTTGAACTATGTTATAATAACATCATAATCAAAAATAAGAGTGAGGAGTTAAAATAAAATGAAAGAGTTCAAAGAGATTTTAGACTACGCATACAATGTAAAAGACGATTTTTACATTAAAGACATTCGGGAAGGTTTGGAGTTATCAGAAGATGATTTCGCAGAAAAAGGATTCGACGTATCTGTTGGTACATTACAACATTGGGAGAAACATAACTATAAACTAGGTGACTTGTCGGTTGCTCAACGACAACGATTCAGACAATTCTTGTTTGGACTGACGAGATTTTTCTACAGAATGATTTATGGTGACGACGTGGCTGACATTGAAAGAATGTTTTCTCACAAGTGATAAATTTAGTTTTGAGAAATATAGAATGGAGATGTAATTATAATGGTGAATAAAACTACGAACGAACAAAAGTTGAGATTAAACCGTGAGATTATGGTTCACGACATGTTGGATGGCGGGGTATATATCAATGGGATTCGATTTGATGACAGAAAGCAAGCGGATTGGGTGTTTGCTGTTTTGGGTAATTGGAACTCGCAATGTATACGCAACGGTGGTAGCGACATTTTGAGACACTTGATTCACGATGCAGATATGACTTATAATTTACAAAAAGCACTTGAATTAAAGGGCGTAATAGGTCATCATCGGAGAGTTGCTGATTGTATCATCAAGGTGTTATCTCGGATTGGTAATGTAACTGGAGATGACGATGTTGTTGTCAATGAGATGATTACCATGCTTGGTGAAGAAGTATTGAACAAAATTACGTATGACGATTTTGAAGAAAATGGCTTTTACATCTTAATGAAACCATATGTTATTAAATCAGTTGACCCAGTTAAGCGTTATTTGGAAGAATTAAGAAGTCAAATGTCGACACATATGGAATAGGAGCTGTGATTGAAAAATGGTAAATGTAAATGCAATCACATCACGACGTGAGTTAAAACTGCGACGTGAGATTTTGGTTTGGAATAAATTGAATACTTGTAAGTATATCAACGGTGTTAGTTTTTACGAAGAAGGACTCACAAATATCGTATTTGACATTTTACTTCATTGGGATTTTCAATCGAAACTATACAACGATGAGAATATCTTGTATGATTTAATCCGTGATTCTAAGATGACTTATCAATTACAATACGCATGTCAGTTGGTTGGGGTAGTTGGACTTAGACATATACACGTGCAAACTCTTGTCAGAACACTGATGTCTTTGAGTGACAACGTTGAACTTGATAATGACGTTGATGCTATCGACGACATGATTGAGAAACTCTACGTGGAGAAAATTGTTAGAGATAACTTTGGATTTGATGCTGATGCTAGAATAAGACTTGAGCGAGCATTAAGACCAATTAGAGATTATTTGGAAGACTTGAAGAATAATATGTTATATGACGAGATACGAGTGAGTGACATCGTAAAACGTGATTTATACGATAAAGAAAATGACACAAGTCACGATATGAAGCTTAAACTTAGGATTAAAAAGAATATTTAGGTAAACCTAAACTTCGATAGGGTCTGTACTCAATTTGGAAATGTGGTATAATAAAAACAATTAAGAAATTGATTCAAGATAAAGGAGATATGTTAAATATGAATACAACGATGAAGCGACGAGAATTAAAACTAAGACGTGAGATTTTGGTCTGTGACCGCATTGGTGAACTTGAGTACATCAACGGTGTTCGATTTGAAAACAAAGAACACACAAGAGCTGTGTTGGACATTTTAAGTTATTGGGATTTTCAGTCGAAACTCAGAGGTGATGACAGTATTCTGTATGATTTGATTCGTGATTCAGAGTTAACATATCACCTAAATCGTGCATTAAGCTTTCACGAAGCATCAAACTCAAGCATCGAGGTGAAAGATGCTTGGAAACCAATGCTTAAATCATTGGGTGACATTGTTAATAGTGATGATGATATTGACGTACTAGATAGTATGATTCGAAAATTTGATAATGGTGATTGGCAAGAAGTAAAAGCGAGTGTTGGAAAATGGGCGTGGGATGATGTTCGTCAGTTGATAATTCCATTCATTTCTTATTTAAAAGGATTACGAAATCGAATGGTTAGAGAAAAAAATCTAGAGGAGTTGAATATCAAACCAAGTATTACTGGAATGCAAACAAAACGTTTTACAACAAACTAAATGGAGATGATTAAAATGGAAAAAGAATATGAATACGTAGTAAATACAGCAATTGAATCTAAATTCAAACCGAAACATGGTGAGGATATCAATGAGACGTTTCAAGATGAGATGAAAAAAGATGTACCAAGTTTATATGAAGCTATGGACAATCTTGTTGGTGAAGTGATGTCATATTATCAAGAACGAGTATTACTCATTGAGCTGTTGAAAGTAAAAGATTTACAAATTGCGGAATTAGAAAAAGAAATTAAAGAATTAAAAGGAGAGAATTAAGATGGCAAAAGTTTACGATAGTTGGGCAAACAAAAAAGCTACAGAAAATGAGAAACAACTTAGAAATGATGAACGAGTAAAAGAAGAAGCTCTAGAACTAATTCGTAACTGTCCATGTGCGTTCTTCGGTGTAGGTGGTGCTCATGGAAAAGATTTTCCATTTAAAACTGAATCGAACAGTGAGATTGTGAATGATTTCACAAATGAAACAGACTTCGTAAAATTCTCAGATGAGCGATATGTTCATTTCTTAGAAAGTCAAGTAGCTCAATTGCAATATAAGTTACACTTATTAGAGAGTGGTGAGTAATCATGGGAATTCGATTGAACTATGAATTGACATTTAAAGACGGTACAACTTTCGAGAAAGGTCTTATTTGTGGAGATTTTCGTGACGGTGTTGTTGAGATTCTTCGTGAATTGTATCCAGATGATGTAGCATATGTTTTCACGAAAGAAATTACAGATAAGCAAGAAATCAAGGACTTTTGTCGTGCTTATTATGACTGGTTTATTAGTGAAGATATTTTAGTTCTTTACGATGATGGTGACGAGTCATGGTTGGAAGAAAAAGCTTTCAGCTTAGGATATCTTAGTGATTACGAAGAATTTCGGAGCATGGTTGAGAATGGTGTTTGTATCGAGTCAGTAAAACCAATGTCAATTGAAGAATTTCATCCAATTTTCACAATGGAACACAGTGACATTTGGTATTTGACATCAAACGACCAAGATTACTTGTCAAAAGAAGAACTTGAGCGATTTTTGAAGTTCTGGGACGATGTACTAGATGGTGAGAAACTATGCTTTGGATTCAATATTGAAGATGTTGAGAAAGTTAAAATCGACATTTGGTAAATGAGGTGAGACAATGGGAGTCGATTTAGATTACACAGTGAGATTGAAAGACGGTCGAGTTGAAGAACGTGAGATGCTTCGTGGTGAGCTACGAGATGTTGTTTATGACATTGTGAACGAAATGAATCCAAAATGGTTTAGTGATGACGTTGTATTGACGGAGAAGAAAGATTTAATCAAGTTCTCAGAGTTGTACACTAAATATTGTCCAGATAGTGCATTTATTTTTGTGTGTGGTTGGACTGACAAGTTTGGCGATGAGATGCGAAAGTCGTTCAATAAATACAACTTCAAAGATTTCGTGAACATGGCGATGGACGAAACAAATAAAATTTGGTACATCGAGAGTAACATTTGGGATAGTTTTCCAGCTGTGTTTTTACCATCTCATATGGAATGGTTGGACTTGGGTGGAGCATATTATGACGAAGAAGTAACGAAAGAAGAATTGAGAATCTTCATCGCTTATTATGAGCGGATGATGAACGGTGGTAAGCTATGTTTTGGTTATCACATCGACAAGATTGAAGAACTATGTTTTTCAGTTTATTAAAACAAAATGGAGAGTGAATGAATATGTTAAATTTCGAAGACCTACTACGAGCGGAGTTGGAAAAACTAAAGAATAGCGTAGATAAGCATGATGGTAACATTGATGATAGACTTGACGAATTAGAGAGTAAAGTTGATGACATCATGGACGAGCTTTCAGAAATGAAGGAGCTTGTGAAGTCGGTATATAACTTAGTAGACAAGGTCGACGACCGACTTAGATGGAATTAGATATTAGAATGGAGAGTGAATTACAATGATGGAATTTGAATTTAGTCCGGCAGAAGAACCAAAGAAAGCAACAGAAAAACATGTGAATGAATTGAATGCTAAGATTGATAAATTGACAAATCAAGTCGATGGCTTGGAGCAAAAACTATCTAAAGCATTGCAAATTTTAGATAAGATTGCGTACGATGTACGAATGATTGACCGACGAGTTCATATGTAGACTGGAGAGTGAATAAAATGTCAGATAAATTTAGTCCACTACCGTTTAGCGTAGCGGAAGAAACAAGAACCGAAGTTGTAAATTACGTGGATTGGATTGCAATTGATAAAATGAATGACCTAGAACGTCGTATTGTCGGTCTTGAAGTGAAATTGTACAATATTACAAAGAAATTAAATGGAATTGACAGTAAACTTGACACACAGTTTGATTTTATTGTACAAGAGCTAAAAGATATTTACACGAATATGACGAAGCTGAAAGGTGACTCGTAGTTTACGTGGAGGTATTCACATGTCTAGCAATAAAGATAAAATCATGAAATCGCTTATCGAAGAAAACGAAAATCTTCACAATCGAATCGTTCAACTTGAGCGAGAGTTGGAAATCATGCAGCGTAATCATACGGAGCTGTTACATGACGTGATGAAATGTGAACTAGCGATTCGTGAGATTCTAGATGTTATTAAAAAATAATCCGATGTTTCGCAATGAAAACGAACGTAGTTCGTCTACTAAGCGATAGTTGAAATGAAAGGTGTAAAAATAGTATGAATGAAAAAGTAGAGATGACGAAGAAACAATTCATCAGTTGGATTTTCTGTTCGTTGATGTTAGCGACGATTATTCGATTAATCGTGAAAGCAATTCTTGACGTTGACAGTGCTATTGTGTACGTGAGTGGTATTATCAAATACGGTGGATTGGTTGGTTCAGCGACGACGCTCGGATACGGTCTTAGTGGACTACGATTAGCATTACAATCAAAAACAGAGTCGGAAGTGAAATATCATGCACGCCAGTTCGTGAATGGTGTGTTGTTAGCGATTCTATTAGTTTTGGTCTCTGTGGCATACAATTACGTAGGTATGTCAGCGACTGAACCATTACCGTCGTTGTAGGTGAAGATGTAGGATTTACGATTGGAGTTTAAAATGGATAATTTAAACGGTTTTAGAGACGCAATAAAATACGCAGGTGGAGCTGGGTGCTTGATGATGATGGGTGGAGTAGTCATTGTTATTATGATGATTGAGTCACACTTACGACTTGCGAAGTTGGAAAAGTCAGATGAAGATATGTGCACCGAGAAGTTACTGGCTAGACTTTTAGAATTAGTGTTAGTTTCGGTAGCTATTTTCGCAGGATATTACTTATTCGCACATTATCTGTAGTTTCGAGAGTGGAGGATTAAAGATGGAAGAAAATAAATTAGGAGTTACAATGCTATTATCCGGGATTGCTACTGTGATTTTCTGGGCATTCTACACTAGTTTTTCAACGTACACACAACGGATGAATTTCTTATTTCAAGCGTATGGTTGGACGATGGTGATTGTAGCTGTTTGTGTGCTGTTAATGGTACTTCTAGCATTAAGATACGACAAAGATAGTAAAGTTTTTATTGTAGTTGGAATCATTCTCGTGATTGGATTGTCGGCTGCTGCTTATTTATTCTTTGGTAAAGTTGATAATCATGTTTACATCCGTGAAGTGCAAGAAGCGACGGTTTACTTAGGAGGACTGATTTGATGAGAAATAGAGATTCGGGTATATCATTCGTTATGTATCCAGTAGTTATTATAATGTTGTATGTTTTGAAATATATTCTCATGTCAGAATTGGAACTACATAAACAAAACGGTGATGTTTTTGTATTCGGCTGGGTGGCTATTGGAATCATGGTGCTACCAGTTATTTACTTGGGAAACGAAATCAAGAAACACGTAGGTATCAGTTTAGAAGTGATTAACTTAATTATAATTATTGCAGTACTGATTGGATGCGCACATTGGGCGTTGGTTGTTCAAGGTGGACTCGGTAATGCAGCTGGGTTGATTGTGACGCTTGGAGGGGTGATTTAATGGATGAAAAGAAATTTAGTTGGCGTGATATATTTTTTGGGGCGTTTCTTCTTACTGTCATGTTAAGAGTGATGCTAGGTATTTTTAGTCCAAGTAGTGCAAGTGTGTCAGGTAATGTCAGTGGAGGGTATTTCAGGAAACTAGCTGAATCGTTGATGAAAGTCACACCGTATTTTATTGTGATTTTAATGGTAGTGATGTTTATTTTGTCAGTTTATGAAATTTGGACTGAGTGGGAAGCTGGAAACATGACTAAAAAGAGAGTAATAATGATGGTGTTACTGTGGGTAGTACTTGGCATTATGACATACTTTGTTTATGTGGGTACTTTGAACATGAGTGATACATCTTACGATAGACTTCCAAAAATGAGTGCTGCTCTATTACACGGAGGATTGATTTGATGAGTGAGAAGAAATTTAGTTGGTTAGATTTAATTGGAATTGTACTAATTGGTTTGTTGATTGCATCATTGTTTAAAGGTGGCTCTAATGTGAGTAGTGATGCTGTATCTCATATTGGTGTTCACAGTGGTGCTCGTGAAATGATTCAAGGCTGGACAACGTCGATAATGAAATACGTGCCATACATGATGTTGACTATAATGGTTATTATTGGAATTACTACTGGGTGTGATATTTATGAAGACTGGAAAAATGAAAAATTGGACATCAAACAACTGGTCGGACATGTCATGTTTCTAACTGTGACAGAGGTCATCGTTTATTTGATGTACCAACACTCGTTGAACTTAGAAATGTCACCATACGTCGATAGACTGTCACAAGTGAGTGTTGGAATCTTGTATTTTGGGGTGATTTGATGGAGTTTGTGGTTTTAGCGAAAATTATCGCACCATGGATATTGCTATTTTTCATGGTAGCAATAACAGTGTGTGGAATTCATGACATTTATACTAGATGGAAGGATAAGCAACTAACTACTAAGTATGTAATGACATTTGCAATTCAATACGTGATTGCTGCTATTTTGTCGTACGATGTTTATTACGAAGTGCTTATTCTATCTCCGTAGACTACATGATGGAAAGGAATTAAACTATAATGGAGGAAAAATTTACAGCTTGGGACATGTTCGTGATTGGATTCGACATGTTCGTATTAGGAATGTTACTATTTCGCATAACTAATAGTTCTAGTGTTATTGGTGATTCTGTGTCAGACTTTCAATCTGTTTACATGGTGTTACATAAAATCTCTATATGGTTTATGGTACTTTGGATGATTGGTCTAGTCGGAATGGCGACATATACATACTTAAAGAATCGCAATAGTGGTATGACCGTGATTCAAAGTTTCAAGAAGATGACATTGTTGTACTTGCTATTAGAGATTCCAATGGGAATATGTTATTATTGGGCAATAAATTTAAGGATGTGATAAGAAATGGGAATGGAATTGAAATTTTTACTAACTAGTATTCCATTTTTGGGAGTACTACTTTTTAAATACAATCGTTTATATGAGTACTACAAATGGAGAGCTGAAATTAACGATGGTCTATCATTAACTGAAAGAGACGAGATGATTCAACGATATGTGGGATGGACTCTAATAGTTGGTGTGATTTTTGTAGTTGTGGCTTATATCGTGGGTGTTAGATGATGTTTACTATTTGTGAATCTTTTTACAATATTTATAACGGAGGTGATTTTTGATGTCGGAATTGGATGAATTTATGAAGGTACTTTCTTTTGTTGGGTTATGTATGTTAGGTCTCTGTCTTGTATTATTTTTAATCACAACTGGTCTTCATGCTACTGGTTCGAGTGCAAACGGGATAATTGGAGCTTTTTATAACTATATTGTTACATCACCAACGGTAGTTAAGTTGACCATGGTAGGATTTTATTTGATGGTTGCGATTTTCAAATTAGGTGCAAGTGACATGGACGTTGATGTGAAGTTCAGAGACATTGTGGTTATAATTGTCATTGTGGTTGTTGGTTGGATGTCAGTTGATTACTTAGTTGCAAGACATTCAAGTAACAATGTGGATTCACAGTCACAATCAGTTAGTGAAACTTTTCACAATCTTTTATGAAATTTAAGTCTGTACTCAAATCGAAAATCTGTTATAATAAATTCATAGAGATAAATATTAAGGAGATGTTATAATGGTTAAAATTAATATTGATGAGATTAATAGAAGAATGGAAGATGCAGTGAAAATCAAAGAGTTAAGAGAGAAAGTGAAAATGTCACAAGATGATTTTGCTCGCATTTGTTTCAATGTAGATGTGGATAAACTTAAATTTTGGGAAGAAAATGAATACTCAGTTTTAGATTTAACAATCGACGAACTATCATATTTTCTTGAATTTGCAAAACGTTGGTCTGAGATTTTGAAGATGAAAGTTTTCTAAATGAGGTGGTATGAATGGAGAAAGAAATGACTAAAAGTGAAGCACTTGCAATCATCAGTAGCAAATTAAAGATTAAAAATTTACGTGACATGGCGGAATCGCCAACTGGAGAACGATTTACTATCGATGAATACGGCCGGATTTTCTTTGGAGTCACTGGTGATAAAGTTAAATTTTGGGAAGATAATGATTACTCATTGTTAGACTTGGAATCAGAAGAAGTAAAACACTTTTGCGATACCGTGGTACTAGCACGTGACGTGCTTGTAAAATATCCGGGATTTGATGGTGCTATGATGCTCGCAAAACTGGGGGTATTAGATGTTTTCAACGATGATTAGTCAACAACACATAATCATACAAATCATTTACGGTGCTGCTTGGAGCTTGGCTGTAAGTCTAACGAATTTCGGAACGTTTGTTTCCGTTTCACTTTGGATGGGAGAACGACAATCCGACGATGACACTTTCGAAGATGTTATTGGACGTGAGATTGAAAAACTATCTCCGAAACAGACACGTTTGTTGTGGATTGTAGTATTTACTTGTGTATTATGTTGGATAATTGTATTATTACCGGGTGCTTTAGCACCATTTCAGTAAGGAGTAGGAATTAATGATGATAGTTTTAAACCCAGAGAACATTTGGTTTCAATTAATCATGTCACTTGTTGTTGTGGTATTCGTGGTTGGTGAGACACTCATTTTGGTGACATTGTGGTCGTTTGCGTTTTACCTCGGAATGTCTGGTCGTAATCCGATTGAGATGGTGACAAAGACGTTCGGAAAACTGACGCAAAAGCGAAAACGTCAAATTGTGATTGCTGTGGTAGTTTGGTTACTACTCGCAATTCTATTATATACATGTGGCGTTTTTATACCAATTCAGAAGTAAGGAGAGATTTAGAAAGTGGAATTAGTAATTGAAGTATTACAAACTGTAGCATTTTTCTGTGGAATAATGTTTTTATATTTGGTGGCGGCATTGGGTCTTGGTCTACCAATGGGTACTTCGTGGTTCTTGGCGTTCAATGGTCATGAGAGTGGTAGTAAAGCAATTCGGAAATTTTTAAAAGAAGATGTCATTGGACTTCTAGTAGTGATGGTGATATTCTCAGCAATCTCCGGTGTAGGTGCTACATTATTAATTTATTTAAGACAAATGATGTGAAAGTAAGGAGTAATGATGTGCAATGGAATTGATGTTTGAAATATTGTATAAACTAACGTTTTTCGCCGGAATGACGTTTTTATACTTCGTGATGGTAAGTATCATTGTTGTACCAATCGGAATCATGTTTGCTTCGATGACTGACAACGTGAGTGAATGGGAAGCAACGAAGAAGTTCTTCAAAGAAGTTGCACCTAGTATGCTGTTGTCCATGTTAAAAGTATCAGCGATTGCTGGTATTGGTGTCACACTATTAACTTATTTACGACAATTATACTAAAGTAAGGAGTGATAATAGATGATAGCACAAACAATTGAATTTTTAAAAGCAGTGATGTTCTTTAGTGCTGTGACTTTTGTGCAAGTAAATATAATATCGTGGTTGTTCGCTTTTCCGATTAGTGCAGCATTTTCGTATATTTACAACCACAGTGATGTTATTGATGATGGTATAAGTGTTGGTCAATTCACTAAAGACTATTTTGTTCGTAATTGGCTTTACATGTTGAAATTATTAACGAAGATGTCATTGTTTGCAGGTGTATTAATTACCATATTATATTACTTACGATAAACAGTCTAAATCGTGCGACCATAACACAACAACGTTGCGATAGTATCGCACGTAAATTAAGTGAGGTATAAATGATGAAATTCAAACCAAATCGAAAAATTAAATACACGGACGATGAGTTACAACTATTGTTGCACCTTAGACGAAAAGGTGGAAACGTGAAACCATCCAAGAAAGCTTATAATCGTAAGCAGAAACATAAATCAAAAGATTTTTAAAAAATTTTCAATTTAGGTCTGTACTCAAATTGAAAATGTGATATACTAATAAATGTGATAGGGTAATACTTATCATATTAAAGCAAGTGACAAGTTGTTGTTCTACAATCGAGATAGACAATGAAATAGCTTAGACAACTATTCGAACGTACTCCACTAAAGCCGAGACTACTTATTTGTTGTCACTTGCTTCAATGTGATAAGTAATTATTATATAAACATAGGTGTCCATTTGCAGACATCTTTAGTCTAACGTTAATGAAATCAATGGATTTCTTGTTAGATAACAACTCACTCAATATTGTATTTTGGATTGAAACGCAATGGTGAACGAATATTCATTTAACGTCAATTTGACTACTGGTATTGATAGTTGACTGTTGATGATGAAACTAGAAAGTATAATGTTTCAAAATGCTTTCATCTGATATGGTTGCAAATGCGAACGTCGATTTAATGTAATGAAAAAATAACAATAATGAATTGGAGATTATAATTATGAAATTAGAAAATATTGAATTCCGTGGTGAGAAATATAACTTCACATTCTCACGATACGAAAGTAGTGATTTTATTGCGATTTTGATGGGTGAACCGAATGATGAATACCCAGCTATTATCACAACAAATCACGGTGACGTAACAAAAGCTGATGTGAACGGTGATGAATTTGTTCAAATCCGAAGTGATGAACTTGAATATGCAGAATTGCTCATCGAGAACGGTCTAATCAAAAATGAATCGACTTTTGTACTAGAGTCTGGATACATTTATATTGTATTCTTTGCTCCAACTCAGGAGTTCGCAGAATACATTAAACAAAATGTAAAATAATAACGAAAGGGTGGTAATTAAAAATGATTGATAAAAATTGGGATTGGGTAAACGATAAAGCATTGATGGACGATATTATCAATTTAGATAATAAGTTATCAAATCACGGATTGACACTTAATTGGTGTACTAGTGATGTTGATGAATCGATTGTAGCATTAAAAGTTGTCAGTAAGACAGATGATAGAATTGCAATCAGAGATGTCGGGTTCGTCCACACTCATTCGGACTTGTGGTTAGACAAGCTAAAAACTAGACTACAAATTATTGCAAAAAGAGTTGAGTTCATTGCATTCGTACACGATTCGATTCTAAAACTCAGAAATTCAGATGAACGTTTATTATTCTATTTGTTACGATTTGTCTGTCATTACGACTGTGATGATGCTAGTGTAGACTTTAATTTCAGTAAAGGTTCTAGAATTGAAGGTAGTGGACATTTCAAGCACAATCAAGCTATCGATGGTGCTAGTATTGTAGTTGGTAGTCGTGGCATTACTATTGAATGTCCGTCGTTATTGGACGTTTCGGATTTACCACATGACTTATCATTGGACATTAGTGTTTATAATGATGGTGGTTACATTGAATCGACCATCAGTGGAACATTACGTAAGACTTATGGTAGTCTTACTATTGGCGACAAACTTGCTTTAGTTGAAGACTTTAACGAAGCGATGAATTATTTAAACAAATTACAATGACGAAAATGTAAAATAACAAAAGAATTGGTGGTAGTAAGACATGATTATCGACAATTATCCATGGTTGAAAAGTAACGACCTAACACGTAAAATCGCAGGATTGACTGTTGAATTGATGAAACATGAATTGTTATTAGATTTATCAATGGATGAACTAAACAAAAATCATGTAGTATTAAAAGTTGCGAACATGTATGATAATAATATCGTCATTGTTGATGGCAAGTCAATTAATACTGATACTGATTCGTTTGTAAAAACTATGAAAAATCGATTGCAAATCATTGCAAATCATGTCGAGTTTCTAGTATTTGTAGTTGAGTCCGTTTCCAAAATGAAGGAATCCGACGAACATTTACTAGTTGGTAATTTACGATTCAGCTGTGCACGTAAGACCGACGACGGATATGTGACATTTGAATTCAAACGTGGCATTTACGCTTTCGGAGGTGGAACGTTCAATTACTGTAAAGCTGCCAACTCAGTGGAATTAGTTTTTGATGTCGAAGATTTAGACACAGAGACTACGTCAGTTGATATTTCAGATTTACCGAAAGAATTAGAATTGAGATTAAATCTAGACCACATTGATGGTTGGGAGACATTGACTGTCAGTGGAACATTTTGTGAAGAATATGAACATTTGACACTTGCTAGTGCAGATGAATTGGCAAAAGACTTTAAAGAAACAATTCGATACTTGGAAAAATTATAATATTAGAAAAGATGATTGGAGAAGGTGATACTTAATGGATGAGACTGAATTGATTGAATTATTGGACGCAGATTTACTACAGAAGTTCAAAGATATTAAAACAATGCTTTCTGGTAAGGAATTGAAACTTAGGGTCATTCCAAGTAACTACGAGGATGAAACGCACGTGTTTTATTTTGAGATTTTTAGCGAAAAGCATAAAGTGTCTATATTCTACGATAGAGAGTTTAGTGCTAGTGATGACGAACTCCACGATGATTTATCAACTGAGTTCGCTGTTACATTTTATGAGTTATTCAATGCTATTGAGCTGCTAGTGTTTGTGATAAAATCCATTGATAGTGTAAGTAAGAAAAAGTGGATTAGATTCACAAACATGGCTTTATCGAGTGATATTTCAAATCAAATTCGTATCACTGGCGACATTGACGATGAGCACTATTGTAAAATTGGGGAATGTTCATTTATCGTAGATTCTGGAACAAAAGGTGTTGATATGCAATTCTATATCGGTGGTTTGGAATTAGAGACATCTTCGTTGGACTTGAGTGGAATTCACAAAGATGTCAATCTAGAAATATTACCACGTGGTGAGAACATAAGCTTTGGCAACTTTTCATTGTCAACATTCGATTTCGACATTGACATTGTAGTTAGAAAACATTTTGATGATTTAAGGGAAGACAACATTAGAAAAGCAAGAAACATCATCAAAAACTATGTTGATGTTTATAAAATGATACTAAATCAGTAAGTAATTAATAATTTATTGACAATTGATACATTTCATGAAGGTAGGTGAAAGAATGACAACAAACGAGAAATGGAGATTTCTATCCGACAAATCATTGGAGAACAAAGTCCAAAAATTAGAAGATAAATTAAACAAAAAGCAACTAACACTAGATTATTGCATCAAGAATAACGGTAGTAGTCGAGCTGTTAACTTACGTGTCGTAAGTCGTCAGGACGAGTCCATCGTTATCGTTGATGAGAATTCGTCTAAGATGGGTACAAGCATTTTTGTAGATAAATTCACGAACAGACTTGAAGCGATTGAGTCGAAAATTGAACTTCTAGCATTTGTTGTGAATGCTGTGTTACGTGTGGAAATTTCACATATGGGTAAATCGTTCGTCCGTCCAATCAAAATTACAGACTTAGAATTCAGTTGTGCTAACAAGGATAGACCAGCTTCTGTGTCGTTCAAATACAACAAAGACAGTGACAGTCGTTATGACGTGAGTGGTAGTGGTATCTTCGAACAAGAAGAATATTCGACGTCAATTCAATTTCGAGCTTGGACATGCCGCATTCGCATTGACGCATCATCGATTCGAGTTTGGAAACTACCGAAAAACACGTGGTTTGAAATTGAAACAGAGAGTGGATATCGTGGATATATTGATATGATTCTAAATGTCGGTCTAAGTGATGAGTACGACCGTTCGACTCTTGAAGAAGCTAAACAAGTTGCTACAGACTTTAGCAATATGGTAGAATTTGCAAGAAACTACTAAACAAAACGTGCGTCAAACAGCACATCTCATAACACTAAAAACATCTCCTAAATTTTTGTTTATTTTTATCGCATTCAAATCAGAGATGTGCTGTTTGACGCACGTTTTGTAAAAATTTTTTGTAGATAGGTCTGTACACGGACTGAGAAACGTGTTATAATAAATACATAGTTGCAATAAGGCGTTCCTATAATTCTACTTTGCATTAAAGACGATTTACGTCTAGCGACTTTTACTGACACACTCGACGCATAAAGTTGTTCCTTATTTGATAATTGGGCATTCATTACAACTAGCGAGAGCGTGTTTTTTAATACATAAAATTTTTAAAATAAAAGGGGAATCTTTATGACTTTTAATTATATTACAGCAAAATACTTGAAACAAATTGAAGTGGACAACGCTAAGTTGTCGAACACTCGTGAACATTACGGTCTAAAATTATTAAATCGTGGTGTACTTGTGCAACCATTCACAAACGTGGACGCTGAGACATTCGACATTTTGGATAAATTATACGGATTTGACATGCAAGCTGCGAACTCAACATTTTACGAGTCAATGCAAGCACGATTACAATTGACAATTGGTGAGTTTTTACTCGACCGGGATGTTCACTATGAAACACAACAAATTCCAAACAATGTATTATCGAATGTTGTGAATTCTTTCACAAGTGAACTAAAAACAATCATTCTAGTTTCAACTAGAGATGAGATTCGTGACAATTTACAACAACTTATCGAACAACCATTAGCTGTTCCAAGTGAAGATGTTGACTTGATTGCTGATGCTTTAGAACATTACGGTGTAAATACAAGACTTATTGCAAACAGAGAATTAGCGATTGTGTTGAACACACGTAAAAATCGTGCTATTAACGACGCTCAATTATTTGTAACACAATTGTATTACGCAATCACTGATAAATCAATGCTTATCAAATCGGATGAAGAAATAAAAGATTTTGAATTTCGTTTAAAATTAAATGCGAGTCGACGTTCTAAGATTGTTGCGTTAGTGAACGACTATTTAGCGAACTGTGGTTCGCTTGAGAGTCTTGCTCTGCATTTCAGACCGAACCGTCGAGTATGGTTAATGCTTCGTAAACACATTCCAGAATTGCGTCCAATCGTCAATGGAATGAAACGCTTGTCGGACAAAGTGCGTATCAATCATACACCAACAACTGTTCTTGAAAAAGATACAGATTATACAACGGTGAGCATTTACCAACTGATTAAAATTTCAAACTACTTACGTGAGAAATTATTAATCGAAGACGGAGACGCTCAGATTTATCGTGTACGTAACGGTCGTGCATTCATTAAAGCCAATGTGGGTGAGAATGTAGATAACGCACGAGTGTTGATGGAATTAACGAAAATCAACAATGAGATTGCTCGACGTTATAAAGATAAAGACGTGACGATTTACTTACCAGACGCCGAGAAAGAAAACATTGCAATCGCAATGCCAACGTCTGTGAAGAATTTCATCGGTCAATATCCGATGTACACTGTGGTACGTGCTCCAAAACCATGTAAGATTGGTATGTATTGGACGAAAAATACTGACATGGACTTACATGTAGATACATTTGATGGTGAACACATCGGATACTACAGTCATTCAAATCTATACGATATTAAGTATAGTGGTGACATGACTTGTACAAATAGTGCTGGTATGGCAGCTGAGATGATGTTGGTTAATGATGATGTACCACATACGTACTCAATTAATCCATACAGTAACAGAGATTGTGATGTGACAGTATTTGTTGGAACAACAAATATTCCAGATTTGAGAAATTCAAATGTAGCAATCGAACCAAAAGAAGTAATTTTCTCATCTAAACACCATATTGAGAATGACCGTGGATTCGCATTCGGTACTTACATGAATGGATTGTTTGTGTTAACAAACTTCAAGATTGGTGGTCGTGTACCAGATGAAGTGAACCAATCACAAATGTCTGCGTTAGTGTTACGTAAAGCAAGCTCTATGCTTGACTTGGTAGAATTTTCCAAGATTACTGGAATTCCAATTGTGAACCAAAAAGAAGCGAACTCTATCGACTTCTCATCACTTGGAATCTCTGTGAATAGTTTCACAAGCTTATTAGATGAAAAATAAAGCAAAACAAAAGACTAGAGAATTTCTCTAGTCTTATTTTTTATTTGAATGTTACTTCAATCATCACGTCTATCAATGACATGATAATATCGTCACCAGTCAAGCGGTCATCCAAGAACTTACATGGAATTTGAACTGGAATAGCGTCTGACCAGAACGCAAAGCGTTCGTTAGTCTCGTGCTCATCTACTTTACTTCTATAAGTTACTCCAAGTCCGCAATTGTCGAGAATTTGAATATCCACGATTGATATGTCGTAAATGTTCAAATCTTCTGCTAAGATTGGTTCTACACGCTTTTCGAAAAGTTTAACATTGTGTTTAATTACTTTTTGTAACAATTCTTTATATGTTTGTGGATTGTTCAATCCGTTCTGAACGATGTCGTAAATGTCTTCGTTCGTTTCTGCGTCCAATTCAACTCCGGGAAACACATTTGCATTGCCATCGTCGATTGTCGTTTCTTCAAAAATAAATCTGATTAAAACTTGTTTTTCCATCGTTATTCGTCCTTTCTTTTAGGTCTGTACTTAATTTCAAAATGTGCTATAATAATATTAACAAATTGAAATGGAGGTGTCATCCATGACACAATTATTTATCAATACATTTGGAAGTTTTACGTATATCGCTCTTGTGCTAATCGGAATGTTTTCGATTTGGCAGTTCAAGAAACATAAATTTATTTATTCATTTATTATTTTTACAGTAGCTTGTGTAAGTATCCAGTTACTTCACAATGAATTCAATCCAGTTGTAACCGTGACATCCACGGAAGAACTTGTAGTCTACGATAAAGAGTCAGACCAAGATGTTTGGATTGATGATTTTGAAGTACGTAAGTTCACGGATAACACTAAATCTGAATTTGATTTACTCCCACGTATGAAAACTTTACGCACAGATGATTTCTCTCTTGAGTTATCTGAACCAATAAAGATTACATACAATGACCGTGCTCCAATGTCGATTTACACACAAGCGACCGTGAATCGTAATGTTCGTATTAACAAAGTGATTGTCAAGAAAGTTACATATAACAGCACGAACTGGCGTGAAACCACTACGAATACGAAATATGAAGTCGAAGCAAACTTCGATGCTGTGTATTCTAAAAACTAAAGAACAGTGAGACCGCATTTAAGTCAACAAAATGTTGATTACCATGCGGTCTTTTATTTTATCGTTCTTCTAGATATTCACGAGCACGAGTGACCTCTGACTCGAAAAATTCTTTGATTAGTTTTGCTCCAGCACCACGACTAGCAGCTGCTTTGATGATTTCTGGACAGTTTGCATTTAGAATCTCAACATCATCGTTTGGTACGAATAGTTTGCGATACTCATCTCGCATTACTGGTACAAAAATCTCAGTCATTTCATGTGTCACACGTAATTTAAGCATTTCTAAGAATGTCTTCTCGTTCTTTTCGATAAATTTATCGAACGGAGTTTCTTGTGTTGGTACTTTTTCGAACTCACTCACAATCACTGGTGCGAATCTAATGTCACGTAATGTTTCACTTACGAAATCATACGGAGTCCATCCGTCAATTGGTAAAATTGCAGTCACTTGTGATAATGATTTAGCATCAAGTAATGCTTGAATACGTTCCATGCGATATGAAGATGACACTTGAATTTCATCGAACCATTGACGTTCTGCTTCTTTCACTAAGAGTGGTAAAAGCGTGTCACGTAATTCACTACTTTTTGGTAATTTCTCATTAGCGATACGAATAAGATTGCGATGACCGTCTTGATACAATTGTTCTAACGTCAAAATACGTTTACGATACGTATTCATGTTGAAAGAATCACTTTCTCCAATCTTATGTAATTTATTTGCTAGACCTTGGTGTACTAAAGCTGTTTCGCTAAATGCTGTGCGAATACGACTTGGTACTGTAGTGTCTTCCATGATTGCGACACGAATGTCTACTTGAGCACTTGTAATTAAGTGTGAGACGTGTCTGATTGATACTGGTAAGTCTTGTTCACTTCTTAAAATTAACATAATCATTTCTCCTTAACTTTTTTAATTTATATAGTTATTATAGCACATGAGAATTGTAATGTAAAATTTTTAGTGCACACAAAAATCAGTCATTGAACCGTTGCGTTTCAATGTAGGTGTCCCCTAATTTTGATGACAACGACTCAATGACTGATTGAGTTTGTGAATTATTTCACTTTCTTTTCTTTTGTATTTGACGCTAAACTCTTAGCGATAAATTCGTCAACTTGTTCGTGCGACGTGAATCCACGATTGTCCTCCACAATATTGAATCCCTTGTACACTTCTTTGACATCTTCTTTGTCAACGATGTTCGAGTAACTTGCTTTCTCACGTAATGTTTCCATGGTGTCACCTCACTTTCTTATATTATAACATGGTTGTAGTGACCGTGTACAGACTTGGAGCATAAAAAAGAGTGACTTTACTAGAAAGTCACTCTAAAAATCTTAACGTTTTTTCTTCTTAGAGAAGTACGCACCAACACCTGTTAAACCTGCTAAAGCAGCAACTGCACCAGCGATTCCAACGCTAGTAGCTGGTAATTTTTTCTCTACAGCTTTTTTCTTGTATACGTGTTCGATGTCACCATTTGGTTTGTTGACCGTACGAACGAATTCGTATCCGTCGATGACTTCTTTGTCATGTGCACCTTCTTTTTTAGGTAGCAATTCGTTTCCAGACTCATCTACATAAGTAGTGATTGTAGCGACTTGTTTATACACGTGTTCAACGTCACCATTTGGTTTCTTATCTGTACGTACAAATTCGTAACCAGTGATTGTTTCTTTTTCGTGGATACCTTCTTTTGGTGGTAATAACACTTTGCCATTTACATCAACATAAGTTGTTGTATTTTTAACTTGACGATATACGTGTTCTACGTCACCATTTTCTTTTTTGTTCGTACGAACGTATTCGTAAGCTGGAATTTCTTTCTTCTCTACAATTCCATCTTCTTTTGGAAGTAATTCTTTTCCGTTTTCATCAACGTATGTTGTGATATTTGAGATTTTCTTGTAAACGTGCTCGATATCTCCGTTTTCTTTTTTCTTCGTTTCAACGAACTTGTATCCCGGAATATCTTTCTTATCTTTTTCACCTTTTTCTGGTGGTAATAATTGTTTTCCGTTTTCATCAACATAAGTAGTTGTTGGTTGTTGTTCTAATGAAACTTCAATCTCTTTAAGCTCGAATTCTTTTTCGATTTGTGGAGCTGTTGGAGTTTCTGGAGTGTGTAAGTTCACTTTCACGTCTTTAGAGAATAGACCTGCAGTCATTGAGGTAGACTCACCAAGTGCGGTTCTGTCAGTTGCATGTTTTTCTTTATCCTTCACAGTTCCATCTGTAGAAGTATTGAAGTGACTGTATTCGAATTCCCCACCTGTTGTGATGAAAATACCAGAACCCTTTGGAATAGATTTGTCATATTCTGCTACAATACGCTTAGCGTCATATTGTGCTTTCTTGTAAACAACACCAGCTGTGTCGCTTACGTCACTAGATGTCAACTCACTTTCTGGAGATAAAATCTCAGACATTAAGTTTTTCTCAGAGACTGCAATACCTTGATTGTAGTCGATGTCGACGTTAACCAGAGCACTCATCGGATTGATTGTGTTACCATCCTCCGTTTTGTAAGTGATTTTGTAAGTGTAACCACTTGAGTCGAATGCGTGGAAATATAGAATTCCTGTCTCTTTGTCCAAGTTCACACCTGCTTGAGTGTATCCTTTACCAGATGTTACACCAACGTTATCATCAAGTCCCACACCAGTTTCACCCTTAGAATCTAAGAAGTTTTTAAAACCGTCTTCGCTTGAGAAAGCATTACCAAAACGTACTAATTCAATGTGTGCGTCAACACGTTTTCCATCAAGTGTGTCAGCTACGTGAGATACCTTAATTTTAGAACCCACTGGTGATTTACCTTCTTCACCTAAGAATGTACGACCTAGATAGTCACCCGGTGTATGAATGGCAGTTCCATCTTCTGCTGTTAATTCAGAATCTTGTCGTACGTAAATACCATCTTTTAATGGTGTGATGTCTTCACGGTCTGTAAATGCGTGAATATTTTCATAGTAAGCTTGTGAACCTTTCTTTTCTTCATTGAACTTACCATAAACTCGAACACCATCTTTTTCTGAAATTAACGGATATTGTGCTTTGATTTCTTCTTCTTCGTTTTTCACTTTGTCAACAGCTTCTTTTACTTTTTCTTTATGCTGTTTGTCAGCGTCAACGTTTTTCTTAATTCTAGCAGCAAGCTCATCTAACTCAGCTTTTGCTTCTGCTTGAAGTTTTTCAAATTCTTCTTGTGTTTTCGCAACACGTTTTTCTTTCGATGTAGTTGTAGTGAATCCAAGCTCAGCTGCTTCTTCAACAACAGCGTCTAATTTTTCAGATTTCACAGCTACTGTATTTGCATTTGTTACTTCATCTGCCAATACTGGTTGTACTGTTTGTACTAATGCGACTGCTAGTGTAGCACCGCTTACAGCACGTAATGATTTTTTACTCATTTGTAAATCTCACCTTTCTTTTCATGAATTATGTAACTATTATACTATAGTTTTCATAGTTGAGTCAATAGTAG